>Ga0214921_10000132_pt1 | contig 142752 bp, 136 predicted proteins | sample LL1505_MetaG_FD_177992 | JGI IMG/M metagenome (GOLD analysis project Ga0214921, IMG submission 177992) | Freshwater microbial communities from Lake Lanier, Atlanta, Georgia, United States - LL-1505 | ecosystem: Environmental > Aquatic > Freshwater > Lake | place: USA: Georgia | collected... | reverse complement strand
GATTATGGAAATATATCAAGAATCATACGATCAAGAATAGGGTGTTTAAAACTTTAGAAAATCTTGAAGATGAGGTTTGTGAGTTTGTCAGAAATTTAACAAAAGATGTTGTGATTGGTATTTGCTTTGGTGGTTAATTAGGAAGTTAAATTAGTATAAGAATATTGCAACGGCAGTTTCTTGGTATAAAGAGCGTTTTGCCTGTCAAATTGAATATCAGGACGAGAGCTGGGCAATGATAAAATTTGCCAATACTTCACTTGCTTTGGTTCTTCCAGACCAACATCCATATCATTTTGCTATTATTGCTGAAGATCTTGCGCCTTATGGCGATGCGGTTTTGCATCGCGATGGGACAAGCTCGGTTTATATTAAAGACCAAGATGGTAACAATGTTGAAATGCTTAAACTACCAATTCTTGTTCCTTAATAAACATTTTGAATTAGTAAAAAAACCTCTGAATAATTTTATTACAAGACCAAATATTGAAATAAAATAAGTTTTTATGATCCATTTTTAATTGAAGATTTTGATAAAAGAAAAAAATTTTAATAAAGCATTGCGCTTAAAAACATATTTTACTTATGCAGGATCCCTGCCTTTTTTAGCTTGCGCTCTATTGCTGTGCTCTGATTTTCATTTTATTCCAATTCTTGGAAGTGTAGAAAAAATCATTAGCATCTACGGCTTAGTTATTGCTTCTTTTGTTGCCGGAAGCCACTGGGGTCAGCATCTAAGTTTTTGCAATAAATGGTCATATTACCTGCCAATTTCTAGCAATATAAATACTATTTTTCTGTGGTTTTCATATCTTTTATTTCCTTTTAAATATTTTTTAATTGTCTTGATAATCAGTTTTTTGGTTTTGTTGTTTATCGACAGAAAAATGTTTTATGACAAATTGATCACAAAAGAATATTTCCACATCCGCTTTTTGGTAACTCTTGTAGTTGTTGAATCACTAATTATTTCAAATATTTACTCATGATTAATATCGCCATAATAGGAGCTGGTTTATCTGGTTTAACAGCGGCTAATATTCTGAAAAAAAATGCTAATATAACTTTGTTTGAAAAATCGCGTGGCGTGGGCGGAAGAATTGCCACAAGGCGCGCTACACCTTATTTTTTTGATCATGGGGCGCAGTTTTTTAAGGCTAAAAGTGCTGAATTTAAAGACTTCATTCAACCAATGATTGAACAAGAAGTTATTCAGACTTGGAACGCGCGTTTTGTAGAATTTGAAAATAAAAAAATTATCACACGGCGCAATTGGGATTTTGATTATCAAAATTATGTTGGCACTCCCAATATGAATGCAATTGGCAAATATTTGGCTCAAGGCTTAAAAATTAATCTTGAAACTAAAATTAAATCGATCAAAAAAGATCAAGATAAATGGTGCTTGATTGATGAAAAAGAAAATAATTTTGTTGGCTATGATTGGCTGATTTGCGCCATTCCGCCACAGCAAGCAGTTGATTTAATTCCTAATTCACTAACGCTTTTCCAAAAAATAAAATCTATAAAAATGCAAAGCTGTTTTTCGCTGATGCTGGGCTTTGAAAAACCTTTAGATTTAGATTTTGACGCCGCTCTGGTTAAGGACGAAGACATTAGTTGGATTTCTGTCAATAGCTCAAAACCAGCCAGAAATGACGCTTTTTGCTTGCTGATCAATTCAACCAATAAATGGGCAGATGATCATATTGACGATGATAAAAACCAAGTTATGGAATATCTTTGCGGCAAAGCAAGTAAAATTGTTGGTTGTGATTTAAGTGTTGCTCAGCACAAATCAATTCACAGTTGGCGCTATGCAAATATTAAAAAACAAGAAGGAGAAAATTTCTTAATTGATGAATCTGAAAAAATTTCTGTTTGCGGTGATTGGTTGGTCAAAGGTCGAATGGAATCAGCATTTTTAAGTGGCTTTAAGGCGGCAAATCAAATATTGAAAAAAATATAAAATTGTTATGGAAAAAACTCTGCGCCTTATTTTAGGTGATCAACTTTCACACAGCATTTCTAGCATTGAAGATTGCGATAAAGCCAATGACATAATTTTGATGTGTGAAGTTTTGGAAGAGGCGACTTATGTCAAACATCATAAAAAAAAGATCGCTTTTTTATTTTCTGCAATGCGGCATTTTGCAGCTGAAATGACCCAAAAAGGCTTTAATGTAAGATATATAAAATTAGATGATGTTAAAAATTCTCAATCATTTTGTGGCGAAGTTCAGCGGGCTATTAGATCTTATCAAATCAATAAAATTGTTGTAACTGAACCTGGTGAATATCGTGTTTTGCAATATTTTTTATCGTGGGAAAAGAGATTTGAAATTCCAGTTGATATTCGCCAAGACAATCGTTTTCTTTGTTCAACATCTGAATTTGCCAATTGGGCAAATGACAAAAAACAAATTCGAATGGAATATTTTTATCGCCAAATGCGTCAAAAATATTCCATTTTAATGAATGAAAACCAGCCTGAAGGCGGGCAATGGAATTATGATTCCAAGAATCGCAAGCCACCAAAGCAAGGGTTAAAAATTCCTGCAACTTATCAATCTAAAAATGACTCTATTACGCTTGAGGTTATGCGTTTGGTAGAAGAAAAATTTGCCGATCACTTTGGCGATCTTGAGCCATTCAACTTTGCAGTAACAAGAGATCAGGCTTTGTTGGCACTTAAACAATTTATTGAACAAAGGCTTTTTTATTTTGGCGATTATCAAGATGCAATGATTGAAAATGAACCTTGGATGTATCATTCACATATTGGTTTTTATTTAAATTGTGGGTTGCTGATACCAATTGAGTGCGTGAGAGTCGCAGAAAAAGCTTATTATGACGGAAGCGCACCACTAAACGCCACAGAAGGATTTATTCGCCAAATTATTGGTTGGCGTGAATATGTAAGGGGAATTTATTGGCTTAAAATGCCACATTATGCAAAAGAAAATTTCTTCAACGCCAATAAAAATTTGCCCGATTTTTATTGGACAGCAAAAACAAAAATGAATTGTTTGAGTCAATGTATAAAAGAAACAAAAAATAATGCTTACGCTCACCATATTCAGCGCTTGATGGTGCTGGGAAATTTTGCACTTATTGCTGGCATTGATCCAGCGCAGGTTAATGAATGGTTTTTGATTGTTTATGCTGACGCCTATGAATGGGTGGAAATGCCCAATGTTTTGGGAATGATTTTATTTGCTGATGGTGGATATTTAGCCAGCAAGCCATATGCAGCGGGAGGAAGCTATATCAATAAAATGTCGAATTATTGCAAAAATTGTAGCTATAAAGTTGATCAAAAAAATGGGGTGGATGCTTGCCCTTTTAATTATTTATATTGGGATTTTTTGGCCAGAAACCACAACAAACTTAAGTCTAATCAGAGAATTTCTATGATGTATAAAACTTATGATTTGATGAGCGAAGATAAGAAATTAGCTATTTCACATGATAGTAAGAATTTTTTTAAAAATTTTTGAAAAATTTTTGCTAGTGTCGTAAAAAAAGTTTAGACAACTCAATATCTTTATTGATAATATTCTGTAAATTTTTTTTTAAATTAAATGATTAAAAAATGATAACATCTCTTTATGTATCGCTGCTCTCATTATTGTTTTTATTCTTAGACACTGTTAGCTAATTATTTTTAGCACAGATTTTGACATGTTTTTAGCGTTTTTTTGACAAAATTATGATAAATATCTGGATATATTTTGAATAATTTTGTCAAAAAATAAGCAAAAACAGGGCTAAATATGGGATGAAAATAATTAGCTAACAGTGTCTAAGTAAGTTGTCATAATTTTTCAACCATTTTACTAAAATTATTTAATACTTAAAAATGAAAAAATTAAAATTTCTGCTTCTATTACTGTCATTACAAGCTTGTCTAATCAACTCTGGCGAAAATTCAAAAATTTCCGCCAATCAAAATAATTATTTCCCAAAAGTTTCTGGGATTGATCTTGAAGGCAATAAACAAGAGTTACCACAAGTTTTTAAAAATGAATTTAATTTGGTGATAGTTGCTTTTAAGCGTGAACAACAAACGCAAGTTGATACTTGGATTAACGCCATCACACCAATTTTAAAAGAAAAACCAAATCTAAGTTTTTTTGAAATTCCATTAATTTATGAATTATCAACTTTCAAAAGATTTTGGGTTAATAATGGCATGCGTTTTGGAATTCCAGATGCAGCAGCCAGAAAACGCACAATTACTGTTTACACTAATCGCGACGAGTTTTTTAAGATTAGCAAAATGAAAGAGGATGAAATTTATGCTTTGCTAATCAACAAAGATGGTAAAATTTTATGGAGCGTGGAAGGAGTTGTGAATGATAAAAAGATTAAGGATTTGATGAAAGTTATAGACTCATAAAAAATCTATTAAAAACACTCGTCATCCTTGATCTTACTTTGCAAAATCAAGGATGACGATACAAAAGAATAATCACCAAAATTTTTATGAAAAACTCAAACTCATCTTTACCTGCTTTTCTTTTTTTCTTCATTTTAAATTTATTACTCACATCTTTATCCATAAGTTTTGCTCAGAGTTCATCGCAAAAACCAGAAATTCAATTAGCTAATCTTTATCACAAAAATATTGATGTAAAAAATTATTTAGTCAGTGAAAAGCTTGATGGAGTCCGTGCTTATTGGGATGGAAAAAAACTTATTTCTCGCGAAGGGAATATTTATAATGCACCAAAATGGTTTATCGCTGATTTTCCTAAAGAACATCTTGAAGGTGAGTTGTGGATTGGTCGTGGTAAATTTGAAGAATTATCGGGAATTGTGCGCACAGAAATTCCTGATGATAAAAGCTGGAAGCTGGTTCGTTTGATGTTATTTGACATGCCAAAACATGAGGGAGTTTTTACAAAACGACTTGAAGCTATGAAAAATCTGGTTGCAAATTCTGGCTCAAAATATCTGAAAGTTATTGAGCAATCAAAAGTTTCTACTCATCAAAATTTAACCAAACAACTTAATGAAGTAGTAAAAAATGGTGGTGAAGGATTGATGTTGCATTGCGACGATTCCTTATATCAAGCAGTTCGCAATGATGATTTATTGAAGTTGAAAACTTTTGAAGATGCCGAAGCTGTTGTAATTGCACATATTGCTGGAGAAGGAAAATTTACTGGAATGATGGGGGCAATGCTGGTTGAAAATAAAGAAAAAATCCGCTTTAAAATTGGCACTGGCTTTACTGAAGAACAAAGAAAATTCCCACCGGAAATTGGTACTGTTATTACTTATAAATTTTTTGGAAAAACTAAAAATAATAAACCGCGATTTGCTAGTTTTATGAGGGTTAGAGATGGTCAATAAATTAAGCCTTTTAAATCACCCGTCTGACGCTTACGCGTCATCCACCCTCTTTTTCAAAGAGGGCTTACCGCTTTTAGCCCTCTTTGAAAAAGAGGGTGGATCAATCGCGTCAGCGATTGAGACGGGTGATTTAATTTATCAAAATGGCTCAATCACCAAAAAAACATCGAATCCTAAAAAAATAGTCTTAATACTCACAACACAGAATAACCTTGCTTTCCAACCAATAAAATAAACATGGACCACGATCTTCCTTTTTTATCATCAGAATTGGCAAAAATTATAGAAGCAGGAATTGAAAGAGAGCTTAATCAATCAGTTTTTTACTCTCCTTTTCGCTTATTTTACAGGCTGTTCAAAAAAGCCAATCCATCTTTAATACAAAGGGTTAGAGAAATTTTGGCAGATGATATACAAGGCACCTTGATAAATGCCGAAGGCTGGAATAAGGAAGTGTTTATTAATGAAAAATATCTTTCCGATGCAGGAGATTTATTAATAAAAAAATGTTACAATATTGGTATCAGATTAGTTAAAAACAGATTAAGCGTTAAATTAGCTTTTAAGGTTATGATAAACCGCAATCTACAACAAGAAATCTATAATTATATTTTAAATCAGGTTAAAGCAAAAACTGAAATAATTTTGAAAGACGCCGCGGTTAATGCGACGGTTATTTCATAGCCTACCAAGCCATCATTTTTAGCGTAGCGAAACATCTCATGATGTTGAAAGAGATCCTTCGCTGCACTCAAGGATGACAATTGCATATCCAACAATAAATATTAATTAGAAACTTTCTCTTGCAAAACCAAATATATTGATCAAATATTTTAACCGATTGGGAGTTGCTCCGAATAAAACACCTTACGGAAATAGGAAGCAACACGCTTGTCGTGGTGGTGGCTCCCAGTCTTAAAATTTTTACACTATTTTTATTCTCGTTGATCCAGCTTTGTCTTTTGCTGCTGGTCGGGTTTTGCAAACCCGACCTTTCGTTTGCTAAAATTTTAAATTCCCCAATTACCATAACTTTTAATAAACATAAATCGGCATTGCAAATGCCGAACCAGCCCAGCTTTGTGGGATTGGTTGCTTACGCTTGTGGTTTTTAAAAAACTGTAATTATTGAAAATTTTTAATTAAATCACCCGTCTGACGCTACGCGTCATCCACCCTCTTTTTCAAAGAGGGCTTTGGCGCTTTTAGCCCTCTTTGAAAAAGAGGGTGGATCAATCACATAGTGATTGAGACGGGTGATTTAACTAAATTCAAAACTTCTAAAGTGATGCGTCCACCACTTCAGAAGCAAGAAAAACACGCTTTATTGCGTGGCGGTGGCTCTATTGCTTCAAATAAGGAAACTTAATAATAACTTCCGTCCCTTTCCCAACTTCAGATTTCACAAAAATTTTACCATTCTGCAATTCAACCAACTGCTTAACAATTGGCAACCCAAGCCCAAATGAATCAACCTTCCCAGAATTAGGATTTTGAATTGTTTGATATTTTTGAAAGGCAGTTTCAACTTGCGAAGGCGTCATTCCAAAGCCTTGATCAGCAACAATAATCTGTAAAAACTCTTTATTATTTTCCACAATATTATCAGCAGAAATTTTCACTTCGCTGTTATTCGGGCTATATTTAATGGCGTTAGAAATCAGATTAGTCAGAATTTGTTTTGTCCTTTTAGCATCAAGTTTTATCAATTTTAAACCAGCCGAAATTTCCTTACTAATCGCAATATGCCTGCCCAAAGCATAATCATGATTCAACCTCACCGATCTTGTAATAATATTTTCAACATCAACTTCCAAACTCAAATCCACAGAAAAATTCCCCGAACCAACCCCAGACCCAACATCCAAAAGATCATGAATCAAATCATTCAAATCCATCGCCGCATTATTAATTTCTTTAATATATTCCTGACATTCTTTCACTAATTCTGGATTTCCTAGATCATCTTTTAAAGCATCTGAGAAGCCAACTATGGCGTTTAGGGGGGTTTTTAACTCGTGGATTATAGAATTAATAAATTCTTGTTGAGATGATCTGTCATTAACCCCCGATAACTCTGCTGCATTCTCACATTTGGTTAAATTACTAACCACTACATGGTTATTTTTTTTCTGAATATTACAGCTATGAGACTTCGACTTTGCTGAATAAGATAAAAAATTCAACGCTGAAGAAAAAAGCGAGTGATGTTCTTCTTTTATTTGGTAAGCGGTCATGTTTCTAAATGAGGCATTGTTAGGAATATCAAAAGCAATGCAAACAAAGAAATTGATTTGAGGTAAGAAAGCAAATTAGTTATATTAAAGCTTTTAATGACCACATTAAACAAATCAATAGTATGACTAAGTTGAATAACTTTTTTTATAAAAAGAATGCTTTGCAACAAATAAAGGGATTCTACAACGCTGTACGTTTTAAAAGTATTTCTGAAGCTGCTAGGATGATGAATCTGACGCAATCTACAGTTACGCTACAAATTCAGTCTCTTGAGAGAGATTTGGACTTAAAGCTATTAAAACGGAACACGAAACCCATTTCTCTCACTAAAGATGGAGAAGAATTTTACAAAATAGCTTGTCCTTTGATGCAAGAATTTGAGTCTGTAATAAAAAGCTTCTTAGACAAGAAGAGTAAAAAAGATCAAAAAACAATTGATATAGCAGTACATCATATAGCCATATCCCATGCTATGCCAAAAATTATTGCACGCTTTAAAAAAAGTAATCCTGATAGCAAAATATTAATTAGAAATATTTCCACTAGTGAGGCACTAGATAAGCTAAAAAATGATCAAATTGATTTGGCGTTTTATCCAAACTTATCCAAAGATCCAGAAATAGAATGTATTGAGAGCGCAATTTATGATCCAATTTTAATCATGAACAAAAAACATCCTTTAGTAAAAAAAGACATAAAAAGCTTAAAAGATTTGAAGGGTTTTGATTTAATAAAGATTGACCGCAGCTTAATAGTTTTACCTTTATTTGAAGAAGCGGTAAGAGTTCATCAACTTGAAGGAAGTGTTGAATTTGAGAATGGCAATTGGGAAATATTAAAGCATTTTGTTAAAGAAAATAACTTTGTTGCCATAGTTTCTACAATTTGTCTTGATAAAAATGATAATGATTTGGTGGTTAAAAATCTATCTCAACTTTTCCCAAAAATGAGCTATTCGATTGCCTTACGCAGCGGTCAAATGATTAAACCAATAGTGCAAGATTTTATTAATGCTGTTAACGAAGAAGCTAAGGGTTGGAATTATTCTATATCAAAATCATAGATCATTAGTTCCGACCTTTTGTCATTTCCAGTTTCAACTTTTGTTGTTATGTATTTTCTAAAATGGACCCCGCAACAAGTGCGGGGTGACAAACTTAGAGTGCGGAGTGACAAATTATAAAACGCACTCCCCATTGTCACCCCGCACTTGTTGCGGGGTCCATGAATTTTAAAAACTCCATCAATGTTAAGTAGATAGTTACCAGAGCTTTCAAAATAAAACTTGTTCAAAAAGAAAATTACCGCTAATTAAACTATTGATTTTTTCAATATTAATTATGATGCCATGAATTTTACACTAATCCTAGAAAACTTAGCCAAATTAGACAACATATGTGGATATGTTTTTATATTAGAAACAAAGTTATCTGCAAATAAAGACCTTTTATCATCATTAAAAAAAATTAGGTTACAGCTTAGAGAGACATTAATAGATTTGACTTTCGATATTCAGAAAAAACTTGAAGTTATGTATTTCAAGAATCAATCATTAAACAAAATTACAAGTGATATTAAAAATGTATTTAATCAACTTGAGGAATTATCGATTCAGGTAGAAATGAAGGACTATGATTCATTAAAAAGGGACATACAAAGTCTTGTCTTGTTTGTGGAAAATTATGAGAATCAAAACAGTTTGGTTTCTTTGCTTAAAGATGAGGTAGGGTTAAGGAATCTAAAAGCAAGAATTTTAGAAATCATTTCTGAGAGGTTTAATTAGATGAGTAAATTTGTTAGAAGACCCGCAGACGGTTATTCCGTTAATCCATTAGCTTTTAATTTTCTCTCAGAATGCTCTGCGGCTAGACCAGAAATTGATATGACTTCAACAATATCAATTTCTTCTCCTTCTCAATCTGTAATGGATGTTATTTCTCAAATTGACCTAGTTCGTGAATATCAAGAACCTTTGTTAAAGGAGACATCTAGAGGCAATCCCGAGACGCTTAGAGAAATTGCAGAATTTTTTTCTAGAAATGGAATAAGATGTGACGAGCATAATGTTTCTATGAGTGAGCATGGAATATTATCATCAATATCAAAAGCTTATAATATGCTTGGTCTGGAGAGTTCTGATAAAGTTATTATACCTACACCAACTTTTGGCTATTATTTTAAACAACTTCAAGACTCGAGAATTAATTTTGAAATCATGCCTACTAAAAAGGAAAACAATTTTGCAATTGATCCGATTGAATTAGAGGAGAGAATAGATAGAACCGGAGCTAGAGTATTATTGCTCTGTTATCCAAATAATCCAACTGGAGCAATTCTTACAAGAGAGAATGCTGAAGCTATAGCAGAGGTTGTGAAAAGGCGCGGTGTTTTCGTTATTTCTGATGAAGTATTTATCAAAAATAATCTATCTGGTGACAATAGACATTGTTCAATTGCATCAATTGACGGAATGTTAGAACAATCATTAACTTTAACTAGTATTTCCAAAATGATGGGAATTCCATCTGTCAGAACTGCAATATGTCTTGGCTCATCAGAAGTAGTAAATTTCTTTGCAAAATTAGGTGGATATCAAGAGTCAGATCAAAAAATAATTTCCACAGCCCTCAAACCAACAGAAGAAAATCTACAATATCTTGAAACTGATAGACAAAAATATCTAAGCAACATAGCTCTAATCAAAGATCGAGTTTCTGACTTAAATAATAGGCTTAGATCTAAGTTTCCAGAAGATGGTGAGGATAAAATTTTCGTTAAACCATTCATTGAAAATCCTGAAGCGGGCAATGTTTATCTATTAGATTTTTCTGGTTTAAAAGGAAAAATGCATGATAGAAGCGTTATGAATACTGGTCTTGATGTGGCAAAATGGTTATTAAAAGAAGCTTCAGTTGGCACAGTTCCAGGAGAGTGTTATGCGTTTGATGAAAAAGAAATGTTGATCAGAATTGCGCTTGGACACCCTCAAGAAGAAATTAATAAAGCCTTTGACAATATGTGTGAAGCTATAACAAAAATTCAGGTTGCTCCTAGGCACTTACCAAATAGCTCTTCCAAAGACTCACATGAAGCAATAATATAAATTAATGAAAATCATCCTCTGCCTCAACCAAGACATCCACTCCGCAACCGCGCTAAACCTACTTTTCCCTCATTTAAAAAATCACCAAGTTAAAATTATCTTATCACAAAAAGTGGGAAAAGTTGATAACTTGCCTTTGGAATTGCAGAATTTAAGGCAGTTTGAACAAGGTGATTTATTGTCTTTATTTCAAAAAATTGACGAATCAAAAATTAACAATTTTGAGCAATCGGAAAAGTTTTTTACTTTTAAACAAATTGCTCAATTTTTTCAGTCAGAAATTTCTTTTTATGACAATATAAATTCTGAAATTGCGCTTAATGATTTTAAAGAATTTGCACCTGATTTGGTTATCTCCATTCGTTTTGGTCAGATTTTTAGGGATCAAATAATCAGCATTCCCAAGCATGGAGTTATTAATTTACATTCTGGAATTTTGCCTAATTTTCGTGGTGTAATGCCAAGTTTTTGGGCAATATTGAAGGGAGAATCGCAAATAGGAACAACGCTGCATTATATTGAAAATACTGGTATTGATACTGGTTCGATAATTGGGTTTTCTTATTTTACTCCCAATAAAAACCGTTCGCTGGTTTTTAATATTAATAAAATTTATGAAGGCGGATGCGATTTATTAGTAGAGAATTTGGATAAAATATTGTCTGGTTCAAAAATAAATTCGTTACAACAAAGTAACTTGGAGGGGAAATATTTTTCTTATCCTCAAGATGCGGATATTAATAGATTTCTTGATATTGTGCCTTTAGCAAAAGAAGAGGATATGGCGTTGATCTTAGAAAGGTGGGTCTGATTCAAGAAACCTAACTTGCGCTAGTCGTCATTTGCAATGCCGACTTATGTTTATTAAAAATTATCCCAATGTCCCACCTATAGACAAGGTTGGTTGATTGTTAATTTTTATAATGCTAAATTGAGATTCTTTCAAAATCAATTTAGGAAAATTTTATGCTTAAAAAAGGTTGGGATATTTTTGTTGGCTGGTCTTTCACGCCTTGGGGACTTACCACTTGGAGTGCGGTTGGCGGGGGGATTATGTTAAGATTAACTTATCTCACTACTCAATTACAGCAATATGCGCCTGTTTCGTATGGAGTAGCTGCTATTTTTGGAATAATTGCGTCGGTGGTTTTGTTGAGATTATTGCTTTCAATTTGGTTGGCTATTAGTCAAAGACTCGCAACCAAAAAACCAACTTTTTTAGAATATAAAATAGAAAACGGCCGGATAAATTTAGTTAGTAAATCAAATATTTACAAAGAGCCTAGTTGCGAATTTCAAGATAATATGGTTGTGAAGCAAAACCATCCAATAGGACAAAACAGAGAACAAAAACGGCAAATAGAGGCTACTCATACTGGGCCAGCACAAACGGTTACTAAATTACCGTCTTCAGCTTCAATTCTAGTTCACTTTGATAAGCCAATAGTTCCCGCAGATTTTCATGTGAGAATAGAACAGATTGTCGGAAATTGTCCAACAAGAGAGGCTTCAAGTATAGATGAGCGTTGGTCTCACATAGTATTAGGTAAAATCACCGATAATTGTTCGTTTAGGATTAGATTTAATTAACCTTAACCGCATTCGCAATCACCAACCCAAACACATCTTTGTTGAATCTGTTGTTATACTTAAAGCAGCATTCCTCAATATAGGCTTGAAGATATTTTTTGCTAAGTTGGTGATAAGAACCAATAAACGCTCTCTTAAAAATTCCCCAAAATCCTTCAATCGTGTTTGTGTGAACATCGCCTCTAGTGTATTCGCCTAGAGAGTGATTTACTGTTGAGTGTTGAAGAAGTCTTTTGAAGGGAATGTAGCCTTTGAAATCGTCTGTGTAGAGGTGAGCGTTTCCGAAATCTAAATGCTTTTCTAAGAAGGCTTTGATGTCAGTAAATTTGAACTTGTTTTGCTTCTGAATTTTAACTCTGCCGCTTGATCTTTCAACAACGCCGATAACACCTTGTTTCTTTGTGGCTCTACCGCGCGGATTAATAAAATTATCGTCATCATCTTTTTTCTTGTCGCCTTTCTTCTTTTTGCCGCCGATATAGCACTCGTCACATTCAACGATTCCACTAAACAAAGCTGCTTGCTCATCATCTTTCATTGCTTCACGGATTTTCATTTCCATGCGCCAAGCCGTGTCTTTATTAACTTTGATTTGTCTTGCTAGTTCGCGAGCAGAAATGCCTTTCTTCGCGTTAAGAATGATTGCGGTTGCTAAGAACCATTTTTGAAGAGGAATTTTTGTGTCGTGGTAAATCGTGCCGACCATGACGGAGAAAGACTTATTGCAGGCTCCGCAATGATGGCGGTGAGATTGGATTTCTTCTTTGCTTCTTTTGGTGATTCTATCGCTTGAGCAGTAAGGGCAAATTGGCTTGTTATTCCACCTAACTTTTTCTAAATGTTTTACACATTTTGTTTGAGTTTTGTAGGTGTTAAAGATAGAAAGAATGTCCATAAACACAGAAAAAAAATTGATAAACTAACTATCTATCATTTAACCTTGTGTTTATTAGCCTGTCAAGAATTATTTTGTCTATAGGTGGGACATTGGGAAAATTATAAAAGTTATAAAATCTGAAATTTTAGCAAACGAAAGGTCAGGTTTATAAAACCCGACCAGCATTGGATTTAGCTAAAGAAGAAATTTTTGGGCCAATTGCGGCTATTTATAAATTCAAAAGTGAAGAAGAGGTTATTGAATTAGCTAATCGTAATGATTATGGGCTTGGTTCATATTTTTATACCAATGACAATAGCAGATTTGGAGAGTTTCTCAAGCCTTACAATACGGCATGGTGGCGATTAATGGTTGCTCTTTCGCCACAGAAGTTGCGCCTTTTGGTGGGATTAAACATTCGGGGCTTGGGAAACTATTAAAAAATGGTTAGAAAAAGATCCTAATATTTCAATAATTGATGTTAAAGAAAGAATCGAAGATCAGTTTGATCTTAAGTTATCAAGATCAACTATTCATAGAGCTATGAAAAAGTCTGGCTTCTCCTATATATTACCCCAAGAAAGAATCATTACAAACAAGATAGGGAAAAGGTAGAAAACTTTAAAAAAAAATCTTCCAAATGAACTAAGGGGAAATGAAGAACTATGGTTCTTTGATGAGAGTAGATTTGGCACTCACAGCAAAACGGGACATGGTTGGTTTAGAACTGGGATAAGAACACCAGTAAAGATCAAGCTAGGTTACAAAAACTTTTATTTATATTCAGCAACAAGTCCAAAAACTGGCAAAGAATTTACCCTGTTATTACCCAATGTTAACATCCAGTGCATGAACATATTTCTGGAAGAATTTGCCAAGGTAAATAAGGATCAAAAAATAGTAATAGTTATGGATGGCGCAGGCTGGCACAAGTCAAAGAAATTAATAATTCCAAATAACATAAGAATCATAATTTTACCGCCATATTCACCAGAATTAAACCCAGTGGAAAAGCTTTGGCAATATATCAAAGATCATACTATCAAGAATAGAATTTATACAACTCTTCAACAACTGGAAAAAACTGTTTGCAAATTTGTTACCACACTGACGCCAGAAATTATTAGGAGTGTTTGCAGGGTTAGTTATATTGGATTATAGGTGGGATTTGGTATAAGGTCAAACCAAGTTTATGATGTATAAAAAATAAAGGGACTGCTCAAACGCGAGACTACTCGAACAAAAGTGACCTGGTGCCTTTTTATTTCTAGTAATTAATTTCTTTTAAATCAGGAAAGATTTTTAATATTGACGAGAAAAATGCTGATTTTTGATATCTTACATTTTCGTTAAATCTCTCTGCCGCCCATTTCCACTTCTGTTTCATTTTATCTTCCAATTTTTCCGAAGCCAAAGAATCTGAAATAACTCTGGTAATATTTTCGAAGTAATTGCATCGATCAAAATTCATTCTCAAATAATTCACAAAATAATGATTGAGATGTTTATCTATAAGAGCAAAAGACATGTCTTGATCTAAGTAATAATCAACGTCGAAATGTATATGATCTGGGAATCTTGCCACGCTTTTACGATAATCATTCCTACCAATTTCTAAAAATTCTGTGACTAATTTTTCATCTATAATTACTCCTGGAATGCCAAATTTTTTTCCAATATCTTTTTCAAGATCGACTGCTTTACAAATCGCTTCTCCAACAATTAAAGAGCTTTGATGAAGTAGTTTTCCAGATGTTATCCCACCTCTGGACAAAAAACCTATTTCCAATATTTCTGCCTGCATTTTCGCCGTATAGCGACATAATTTTGTTAAAACGAAAGTTAAATGGTCATATGTTTTTGGATACGGTGTAGAAATAATTATAGAATCACTAACAGCAGTGATTTCTAGGGACATGTGTTGGTAAACTGAACCATCTTGGATTGACTGATTTTGGATCAAACATTCTCGATTTTGATCAAAATGATAAAGTTTTTGAATAAGGAAAGTAGCATTATTTTTTACATCCTCGCTGCCATTAAGAATTGCAGAGCTAAATCCTAATATATCAATGTAAGCTAATAGGCGCTCTTCCATTTCAGAAGGGTAAATTGTTTTACTGCTTTGATTCATTGTTTAGGTCAATTTCTTTAACTGATCACTTGCAAAAAGGGACTTCATCTGTGAAATCACAATTTCATTCAGACTTTTTAATCTCTCGCTTTGAAATAAACTTGTCTTATCAAAATCGAATTAATACTTTCTAAATTCGTCATTACAACCAGTTGTTCTATATCAAACTAACTATGACAATGTCGCAAATTAACCCCGCGCTGGACTGGTTTTCAACCCCGTCCTGCTCTGGTTGTTTGCGGCGATCATGATATGCAGAAATTTTTGTTACTTGAAACCATGAGTATGAACATTGCCAGTAGGTGGTATACTAAAGCAATGTAACTGCATTAACAAAAAAATTTAAGGAGAAAAATGAATTCTCTGCTGGTCGGGTTTTGCAAACTCGACCTTTGTTTGCTAAAAATTTAGATTTTTTAATTTCTGTGAATTTTAACAAACATAAGTCGGCATTGCAAATGCCGACTAGAGCAGGGACCATTCCCTAGCGAAAGCGAAACTGGAAAAAATGGTCAGTATAATGCGATTAAAAAAGCAAAATTTTTGATGCTATTTAAAATCTAATTTTTGGTTTTTCGTTAAGTACGATATAAAAAAATCCATTCTTTATTAAAGAAGCAATGAAACACAAGATTAAGAAGGCAATTGTCCCGAATGAAAAATCACCTATGCTTATTGTTACCACTGCTATGCCAATAATCGAAAAAGCATATGAACCAATATAAATAATCTTTACTGCCCTATACCACATCATCTTTTCCAAATTCTGTTTTGATATAGAAGCGCTGGAATGACTGCCTTTGTCCATCTCTTCATTGGTGGAAATTGCTACGCCGCAAGATTTACAAAAATCATCTCCTACCGATATTTTACCCCCACATTTTTGACAAAACATATTTTTGATATTTATTTAACTGATAACCTAATGCTGGTCTGGTTTTGCAAACCAGACCTTGTTGTTTGCTAGAATTTTAAATTTTCTAACTTTTATAATTTTAATGAACATAAGTCGGCATTGCAAATTACGACTAGCACTGAGCTTATCTCTAACTCGCTCAACATATCGCTTTTCTCACTTCGTTCGAAGACGATATGTTGCCGGGGCGGGAGCGTAGCTCTCGCCCGCTTTAAGCTAAAAACAGCCGTTTAGGCTGTTTTTACCGACCTTTGGTCGGTCGCTTAAAGCCCATGACAATATTTGAATTTTTTGCCGCTGCCGCATGGGCAAACTTCATTTCTGCCAACATCTCCCCAAGTTTCTGGATTATTTGCATCGCGGTTTTGTGGATCAATGTTAGTTCTGATTGGGGACGCGGAAGTTATTGATTTAGCAATATCAGCTTCTGACTTCCCTAAAGAAGGATCGTTGCGAGTTTCAAACATTTTTTGTTTTGGAGCTCTGGCAATTAAATTAATACTTTTATCTGCGCCCTCTTCCATGTTCAGTTGAACATGAGACAATCTACTAACAATTTGCTCTTCCATACGCAACATCATTTCTTCAAAAATCTCAAAAGCTTCTTTTTTATATTCAATCAACGGATCCTTTTGTGCGTAGGCGCGAAGATTGATACCATTGCGTAATTTATCTAAAGACAACAAGTGATCTTTCCATTCTGAATCTAAAGTTATCAAGAAAATTTGTCTCTCAATTTGTCTGATAATTTCTGCGCCATAAAGATTTTCTTTAGCAGTAAAAATTTCATGAGTTTCACTATCAATCAAACTTAAAATTTCTTTTTCTGTAATTCCATCTTTTGCCGCTTCGGCTTTTAAATTAAGCTTAATTCCATAAATACGCAAAATCTCTTTTTCTAAAGCATCCACTTCCCACGCGTCTTGATAGGCATTTTTTGGAATACAATCTTCAACTAAATCACTATTCACTTCAGATCTATATTTAGAAATTTTTTGTGAAATATCGTCGCTAGAAATTATTTCATGACGCAAAGAAAAAATTACTTTTCTTTGTTGATTAACAATATCGTCATATTTTAGAAGATTTTTTCTAATCTCATAATTACGCATTTCCACTTTATGCTGCGCCTTCGCTAAAGTCTTAGTTATCCAAGGGTGGAAAATTGCTTCATCATCTTTCAAACCTAAAGTTGAAAGCATGCCTTGTAACTTTTCTGAACCAAAAATTCTCATCAAATCATCTTGTAAAGATAAGAAAAATTTTGATCTTCCAGCATCACCTTGTCTTCCCGAACGGCCACGAAGTTGGTTATCAATTCTACGGCTTTCATGTCGCTCTGTAGCAAGCACAAAAAGCCCACCAGCTTCAATGGCAATTTTTTTATCCGCTTCAGCTTTAGCTTCAATTTCAGAAATTTTTTGTTTTACTTTTTCTTCACTTAAATTTTTAGCAGCTTCAGATTCCAAGAATTTTTCTACAATCATATCAGGGTTTCCACCAAGCTTAATGTCAGTTCCACGACCAGCCATGTTAGTAGCAATTGTAATTGCCCCTGGAACGCCAGCTTGCGAGATAATTTCAGCTTCTTGTTCATGATATTTAGCATTCAAAACATTATGCGGCAATTTATGTTTATGCAGCAATTTTGAAAGATATTCAGATTTTTCAATGCTTATTGTTCCTACAAGTATTGGCTGTTTTTTAGCATGAGATTCTTCAATGGCTTTAACAATTGCATCATATTTTGCTGCTTCGGTTTTATAAATTTCATCATCTTCATCAATTCTAGAAACTGATTGATTAGTTGGAATTTCTACAACTCTAAGACCATAAATTTCTTCAAACTCAGTTGCTTCGGTTAAAGCAGTTCCAGTCATGCCACCAAGTTTTTTGTAAAGCCTGAAATAATTTTGAAAAGTAATTGAGGCTAAAGTTTGATTTTCATTTCTAACTTTTACGCCTTCTTTGGCTTCTAATGCTTGATGCAAACCATCTGAAAATCTACGACCTTCTTGCATACGACCAGTAAATTCATCAATGATTACAACTGAATTGTTCTTAACAATATAATCAATTTCATTTTTGAAAATTTTATGCGCCTTCAAAGCTTGATTGGTGTGATGCACCAAAGACACATAATTAACATCATAAAGAGAGGAATTTTCTTCAATCAAACCGCGCTCTTTCAAAAGTTTTTCAACATTTTCAACGCCAATATCAGTTAAAAAAACACCGCGTTCTTTTTCCTCTAATTGATAAGAATCTTCTGATAATTTTGGAATTAAACGATTAATTTCTTCATAAAGTTTAGAATTATCGTTAGTTGGCCCAGAGATGATTAATGGCGTTCTAGCCTCATCAATCAAAATCGAATCAACCTCATCAACAATAGCAAAATTTTTACCATTTCCACCTTGGCGTTGCACCATGCTGGTAACTTCAAATTTCATATTGTCGCGCAAATAATCAAAACCAAGTTCGTTATTTGTGGCATAAGTAATATCGCAAGCATAAGCATCTTTGCGCTCTTCATCATTTAATTCATTAACCAAACAACCAACTGACAAACCAAGAAATTCATGGATTTTACCCATCCAAGCTGAGTCTCTTTTAGAAAGATAATCATTAGGCGTAACCACATGAACGCCATTACCAGATAAAGCATTTAGATAACATGGCAAAGTTGAAACCAAGGTTTTTCCTTCACCTGTTTTCATTTCAGAAATTTTGCCTTGATGTAAAACAATTCCACCAATCAACTGCACATCAAAATGGCGCATGTTCAAAACACGCTTTGAGGCTTCTCTTACAACAGCAAAAGCCTCATGCAGAATTTGATCTAAAGTTTCACCTGCCTTAAGACGATTTTTGAATTCTGTTGTTTTGGCTTTTAATTGCTCATCTGAAAGAGATGAAATTTGAGGTTCTAAAGCGTTGATTTTAACAACTTCAAGAAAAAGTGATTTTATTAAACGATCATTTACAGATCCAAATATTTTTTTAGCAACTAAGGAAAACATTTACTTGAGTTAAATTTTTAGTAATAGAAATGAGTAGAGAGATTTTTAATATAATATCTTAATGTCAGCTCCGCAAGCCACCAACTTTTCAGCCAATCTTTCATAACCTCTTTCAAGATGATAAAGACGATTAATTATGGTTTCTCCATCAGCCACTAAAGCAGCCAAAACCATTGATACTGAAGCGCGCAAATCAGTTGCCATAACTTCTGCACCCGTTAATTTTTTTACACCTTTCACAATTGCAATGTTACCATGAGATTCAATATTAGCGCCCATTCTAACCAATTCCATAACATGCATGAATCGATTTTCAAAGATAGTTTCCTCAATTGTTGAAACACCATTTGAAAGAGTCATTAAAGACATGAATTGCGCTTGCATATCAGTTGGAAAGCCCGGAAATGGATGGGTTGAAATGCTCACTGCTTGTATTTCTTCAGAAACTCTTTTTACCTCAACTTCATTTTCAGAAATTTGGGTCAATTTTAACCCTGCTTTTTCTAGTTCTTCTTTAAAGCCACCAAAAAGCTTTAATTCAACTCCAATAAGATTTAAGCAACCTCCCGTAATTCCAGCCGCAATTGCGTAAGTTCCAGCCTCAATTCTATCAGCGACAATTTTATGATTTGCCGCATGTAATTTTTCTACACCTTGAATTACAACTCGAGAAGTTCCTGCCCCAGTAACTTTTGCCCCCATAGCATTTAAGCATTTTGCTAAATCAACAATTTCTGGTTCACAAGCAGCATTGTTTAGAACAGTTTCACCTTCGGCCAAAGAAGCCGCCATCATAGTGCTTTGCGTTGCTCCAACTGAAACTTTTTCAAAATTTATTTCTGCACCTTTTAATCTGCCATCAACAGAAGCTTCAACATATCCGCTAACCAATTCAATTTTTGCACCTAATTTTTCCATCGCTTTTAAATGCAAATCTACTGGACGAGTACCAATTGCACACCCCCCCGGTAATGAAACTTTTGCCTTGCCAAAGCGTGCCAATAATGGCCCCAAAATCAAAATTGAAGCGCGCATTTTGCACACTAAATCATAAGGAGCGACAGGATTAGAAATTTCTTTAGCGTCAAAAATCATTACCCGCCCCTGATTCCCGCCTTCCTTATGCGCCCCATCAAGTTGAATTTTAATGCCAAGATTAGCTAATAAATTAGCCATTGTAGAGATGTCAGAGACATGCGGCACATTTAACAAAGTTAACTTTTCATCAGTTAAAATTGACGCCACCATTAATGGCAAAGCTGCATTTTTAGCGCCAGCAATTACAACGCTACCATGCAGCTTTTTACCACCTTTAATAAAGAGTTTTTTCATGTTGAATGGATTTCTAGAAATTTTGACCTTTTACAATCAAGCATGATTTAGCAGATACAAAAAATACGCTTTCATAAGTTCTTTCAATTGAAGAGATTTTTCTAATTTCTGTTTGAGATCTTATTGCAGACAAACCGCTATCTCCAACCGAAACAAATCCAAAATAATTTTTACTACATACTTCTGCTTCAACAGCTGGTTTCACATAAGCATCATAATAAAGCAATTCTTTAACATCGGTGTAGAAAACTCCTGGACCAGATGGTGGATTAGTGATTGCGCAAGATGATAAAAAAGCTAAAGAAGCAATAACAAAAAGTTTTTTCATGTTTAATCTGAATTTAAGTTAACTATTTTTCGTAATTATCAATAACAAGTTGATTTAATAAACGCAAGCCGTAACCAGTCGCGCCTTTTACAGCCATAGGGTCGCCCTTGCCTTTCCAAGCAACGCCAGCAATGTCTAAATGAGCCCATTTTGTGTCACCAATAAATCTCTTTAAAAACTGCGCCGCAGTTGTACTGCCAGCCCCTCTGCCATTGCCAACATTTTTCATATCAGCAATATCAGAATTGATCATTTCATCATATTCTTCGCCAAGAGGCATTCTCCAAACCGCTTCTGCAGTGTCTTTTCCAGCGATCTCAATTTTTTTAGCTAAATCATCATCATTACAAAAAAGACCAGCATGAACATCTGACAAGGCAACAATAATTGCTCCTGTTAAAGTTGCTAGGTCAACAATAAATTTTGGCTTAAATGTGCTGTTAGTGTAATGTAATGCATCAGATAAAACCAATCTTCCTTCAGCGTCAGTATTAACAATTTCAATAGTTTGACCAGACATTGATTTTACAACATCTCCAGGTCTTTGGGCTGAACCTGATGGCATATTTTCCACCAAACCGACCACACCAACTGCATTTACTTTAGCATTTCTTTGAGCAAGCAAACGAAGCAATCCAACCACAACAGCAGAGCCTGCCATGTCAGTTTTCATATCTTCCATATTTTGCGCTGGCTTGATTGAAATTCCACCAGTATCAAAAGTTACACCTTTACCAACGAAGGCAATTGGCTGTTCCTTAGAATTCTTTAGGCCATTCCATTTCAAAACCACCAATTTAGATTCCTTAACACTACCTTGACCAACCCCAAGTAAAGCATTCATTCCAAGTTTGGTCATTTCTTTAATTCCAAGAACCTCAACTTCCAAACCTTCTTTTTTTAGAGTTTTGCAAATCTCAGCATAACTTTCTGGATTCAAGACATTACAAGGTTCAGAGACTAAATCTCTAACAAAGAAAATATTATCAGCCAGAATTTCTAAGTCAGCAAAAGCCTTTTTAGCTTTAGACGCGTCAGATACAGCAAATGTTAAAGTAATAACCTTTAACTCTTTAGATTTTTTCTTATCTACAAAATATTTGTTAAAACGATATGATTGTAAAAGCCCACCAAACGCAATATCGCAAGCATTTTCAACATTAGAATCTTTAGCTTTTAAAATATTTTTTTCATCTAAATCATAATCAAAAAATACTGTAGCATCTTTGATTTTTAAACCATTTAAAAAGGCAACAACTGATGAGCCAAGTTTTTGTAAAACCAAATTGGTTATTTTTTTCTCAGAACCAACACCAACCACCACAAAAGTTTGATCAGCCGCAGCAACTAAATGAATTTGCCCATTCTTACCATCAAAAGAAAAGTTTTCTCTAGCCAATTTTATAACTTTAGCTTTTGATTTTTTAACCTGTTCTTCGGTTAAAATAATCACAGGAACTGAATTTTTAAGCGCAGAAATTGCAGCAACTTTGTTAAAGTTTATTTTCATTTTATTTTGTAGATACTTTATTGATAAGATAAGAACTTGTTATAAATTAGGCTTCAAACCACAATTTGCAAATTAAAATATTGAAATGAAAAACAGCCAAGTCAAAAACTTTCTTTTACTTTTATTATTATCATCACTTTGGGGACCTTCATTTTTATTCATTAAAGTTGCAGTCGAATATGTCGAGCCCTTCACAATAACAACTTTCAGAGTTGGAGTAGCTTCTTTATTGCTTTATACAGTTTTAAAATTCAAAAAAATTAATTTACCAAAATTTGGTTTAATTTGGAAACATTTTGCCGTGATGGCAATTTTTGGCAGTGGACTTCCTTTTGCTTTATTCAACATTGGTGAACAATATGTTAGCAGCTCTCTTGCCGCTATTTTAAATGGCACAGTTCCTTTATTCACTTTAATCATTGCTCATTTTGCTACAAAAAATGATCGCTTAACTAAAGCTAAATTCTATGGCGCTATTATTGGTTTTGTTGGATTGTTAATTTTAGTTTTGCCTTCTTTAATTGGCGTGAAGGCAACATTTTTTGGCATTATCGCAATTTTAGCAGCAACCGCTTCTTACGCTATTGGATTTGTTTATTCTAAAAAATATATTATTGGAATTAAGCCATTAGTTGCATCAACTTCACAATTATTTTTGGCAACTTTGTTTTTACTACCTTTAGCTTTAATTTTTGAAAACCCATCTTCAATAATATCAGCACCAAATAAAGCAATTTTATCCATTTTAGGATTATCAATTTTAGGAACGGCTTTTGCCTTTATTTTATTTTATAAAATAATGGATTTAACCAGTGCCACTTATGTTTCTATGGTTAATTATATGGTACCAATTTTTGGAGTAATTTTAGGAATAGTTGTTCTGGGTGAAAGATTGAGTTGGAACAGCTCTCTTGGATGTTTAGTAATTTTGATGGGCGTTATGATTGCTAATGGAGTTTTTACTAAAATTAAATTTAAACATAATTAATAAATGGATATCACACCTCTAATTCAAAAAGGGCGCAATATCATAAACTCTTATAACGAAACTGGTTTTAAAATTTCTGAAAAAGATTTTTTAGGAAGTGTAATTCTTTTACCAATAAAGGTTTTAGAAATTTCTTTGACTGAAAAAGAATTTTTAGAAGAGGAAAAATTATTATCTTTTTTGAATGACTTTTCGGAAGAAGAGATAGAAATTTTACTAATTGGAACTGGCAAAAAACACTTACAATTAAAACAAAATTTCCGCAGTAAAATTAAAGCAAAATTTTCTAATATTTCAATTGATGAAATGGCAACAAGCGCCGCTTGTCGAACTTTTAATATTTTAACTTTAGAAGATAGAAAAGTTGCAGCAATTTTAATAGTTTGAAGAACTCTTTGAAAAAGAGGGTAGATTAAAATGCGTTAGCATTTTAAGACTGTTGATTTCATGATCGACCAAGTAAAAATTAATTTCTTAAAATGTCTGACATTCCAATAATATTATCTTTAATAAGTCTTGGCTTCTTCGGAAGCTTTACTCATTGTTCTGGAATGTGTGGTCCATTCGTTTTAACTCAAGTTTCAAATCGTTTAGAAAATATTTCCCTTGCCCAATTTTCTAACTTTCAAAAACTAAAAAACTTTGCACTTTTACCTTATCATTTTGGACGCATTACAACTTATACAATAGTTGGAATTTGTTGCTCAATTTTTGCCGAAAATATTAAAAATCTTACTAACATTAGAAACCTCTCGGCAGTTTTTTTATTTCTGGCCTCACTTATCTTTCTTAACCTTTTTTTTGAAAAAAACCTTCTCACCCTTACAAAAATAAAGCTGAAAAATAAATTGCCATTTAAATCAAAAACCTTAAGAAACACAGCCCTATTTTTTAGAATTTTTACCTTAAAAACTTTGTTCAAGAATCCAAAAGGCTTAAACGGCTATTTTCTTGGAATAGTTTTAGGATTCATTCCCTGCGGCCTTTTATATGGTGCATTTTTATTAGCAGCCTCAATAAGCTCGACAATATTAGCAGGGTTTGGTATGTTTTTATTTGGAATTTCAACAATTCCAGCACTTTTTTTGACCGCTTCTGGCGGATTTATTTTTTTAAGAACTTTTAAAACAGATTTTAAAATTATTTCTAAAACAATAATTTTAATTAATTCTGTAACACTTTTTATAATGGCAATTTCATTAATTAATTAGATTTAGCAATGTCTTCAGAACACAGCAACAGCCACTTAGCACCAGTAAAATATAATTACGACATTGTAAAATTATTCACCATTGCCGCCACTTTTTGGGGTATTGTTGGTTTTTCAGTTGGAGTTCTAATTGCCTTTCAATTAGCATTTCCAGTTCTTAATTTTAATGTTGAATGGCTAAGCTTCGGTCGTATTCGCCCCCTTCACACCTCATCGGTAATTTTTGCTTTTGGTGGTAACGCTCTTTTCGCTACCAGTTTTTTCGTAGTTCAGAGAACCTCTCAGGTAAGGATTTGGGGCTCAGATAACTTTTTGAAATTTATCTTTTGGGGTTATCAAATTTTTATTCTAATGGCAGCTTATGGCTATCTTAATGGCATCACTCAAGCCAAAGAATACGCAGAACCAGAATGGTATGCTGATTTATGGCTTACTTTAATTTGGACTTGTTATCTTTTAGTTTTTATGATGACTTTGAAAAATCGTAAAGAGCCTCACATTTATGTTGCAAACTGGTTTTTTCTTGGCTTCATTGTTACTGTAGCAATTCTACACATCGTCAATAATCTTTCAATTCCACTTAGATGGGATAGTTCACATAGCTACTCAATCTTTGGCGGTGTACAAAGTGCAATGATTCAATGGTGGTATGCTCATAATGCGGTTGGATTTTTCCTTACCGCAGGCTTTCTTGGCATGATGTATTATTTTATTCCAAAAAGAGCTGGTCGCCCTGTTTATTCTTACCGCCTTTCAATAATACATTTTTGGTCGTTAATCTTCATTTACATTTGGGCTGGACCTCATCACTTACATTATACTTCTCTTCCTGATTGGGTGCAAACTTTAGGCATGACTTTCTCTATCATGTTATGGATGCCTTCTTGGGGCGGCATGATTAATGGTATAATGACTTTATCTGGCGCCTGGGATAAATTGCGCACCGATCCAGTTTTACGCTTCTTAATCACCTCTGTTGCCTTTTACGGAATGAGTACTTTTGAAGGTCCATTAATGGCAATCAGATCAGTTAACGCACTTTCTCATTACACCGATTGGACAATTGGACATGTGCATTCTGGGGCTTTGGGTTGGGTTGCCTTCATGAGCTTTGGCTCACTTTATCACTTGGTGCCAGTTTTATGGGGTAAAAAAGAACTTTATTCAATGAAGTTAGTTAGTCTGCACTTCTGGATTGCCACAACTGGTATCGTACTTTATATCTCAGCAATGTGGATTTCTGGAATAATGCAAGGCTTAATGTGGCGCGCTTATGATGATATGGGCTTCTTGCAATATTCTTTCGTTGAGACAGTTCAAGCTATGCATCCACTTTACTTAACTCGCGCTATTGGTGGCGTGTTATTTTTGACTGGAGCTTGTATTATGGCTTATAATTTTTACAAAACTATTAAGTCTAAGGCATAATAATAGCTTTTAAATAAAAACTAAATTCGAAAAACATGTTTAAACATCATGACAAAATTGAAAGAAATTCAATTTTACTTCTAATTCTAACAATCATCGTCATATCAATTGGCAGTCTAGTAGAAATTGCTCCGTTATTTCGCATGGAAACTGTAATTGAAAAAGTTGAAGGCATGCGTCCTTTTACACCACTTGAACTTGCTGGCTCAAAAATCTACAAGCGCGAAGGTTGTTATTCTTGCCATTCTCAACAAATTCGTGTATTGCGCGATGAAGTTGAAAGATATGGACATTACTCACTTGCCGCAGAAAGCATGTATGATCACCCTTTCCAATGGGGCTCAAAAAGAACTGGTCCAGATTTAGCAAGGGTTGGCGGCAAATATTCTGATAATTGGCATAGTCGCCACTTAGTTAATCCAAGAAGCGTTGTACCTCAATCAATAATGCCGGGATATAAATTTTTACCAGAAAGAGATGCTGATATTTCTGACATCGCAACCGATATGGAAGTTTTACGCCAAGTTGGAGTTCCTTATACTGACGACATGATTCAAAATGCTGTTTCCGATGCAGTTCTGCAAGCTTCAAATGACAGAGATTTTGATGCTCTGCAAAAACGCTATGGCGGCAAAGTTATAGTTAGAGATTTTGATGGCAATCTAAATAAAGTTTCCGAAATGGATGCTTTGATTTCTTATTTACAAGCACTTGGAACTTTTGTTGATTTTGCAAAATTCGATGGAATTCAAAATAAAGATAAAACTTCTGTAGGAGAAAAACATGATTGATCTTCTTATCAAGCAGGCTCCAACAATTGCCACTTTATTTTTCTTCATATTTTTTTGTTACATAGTTTTCTCAGTATTTAAAAAGGGCACTAAAAAGAAATTTGATGAATATGCTCAAATTCCCCTTAAAGAAGAATTTGATGAAGAAGAAGTTGTAAAAAAGAAAGTAAAAAAATCTATAAAAAAATAAATTGTCCAGAAAAATGACAAACAAAAAAGATAAGAATAAAAAACCAATTGAAACCACGGGTCATGAGTGGGATGGTATTTCAGAATACAACATTCCCGCACCTCGCTGGTGGCTTATTGTGTGGTTAATTTGCATAGTTTGGTCAATTGGCTATTGGTTTTTTTATCCAACATGGCCAACCCCTTCTGGCAACACTAAAGGCTCATTAAACTGGTCAGGAGTATCTCAATTAAAAGAATCTCAAAAAGAAATTGAAGACCTTCAAAATGTTTATTTAGAAAAATTTTCTAAAAGTAATTTTGAACAAATTTTTAAAGATCCACAACTTACAGAATTTGCTAAAAATGGCGGGAAAATTGCTTTCAAAGAAAACTGCGCCGCTTGCCATGGTACTGGAGCGCAAGGTGCCAAAGGCTACCCTAACTTAAATGATGATGACTGGTTATGGGGCGGAAAAATTGAAGATATTTATACAACCCTTAAATATGGTATCAGATCGGGTCACGAAAAGGCGCGCTTTAACCAAATGCCTTCTTTTGGTTTGGACAAGATTTTAACTAAACAAGAAGTTAAGGAAGTTACAGAATATGTAATGTCTCTAACAGATAAGGCCTCTAAAAATCCAAAAGGTGAGGAAATTTTTAAAGCTAATTGTGTAGCTTGTCATGGCGAAGGTGGTAAAGGAAATAGAGAACTTGGTGCACCAAATCTATCCGATGCAATTTGGCTTTATGGTGGCAATAAAGAAGATATTATTTATACCATAACTTATGCTTACGCTGGTGTAATGCCTTATTGGACAGGAAGACTTGATGAAGAAACCATTAGGCAACTTTCTATTTATGTTCATTCACTTGGTGGTGGGGAATAAGGGAGACCAATAGCATTCCCCTCCTTATTAAGGAGGGGATATAGCAGCATACTAAGCTAATCTTGCATATTTCTAACTTCGAGGTTTTGAGAAAAAATTGCGACGAAGAATATAAGCTGTATCAGGTGATAAAGCGTTATTCTTCGAGTAAATTTTTACCAAAAATTCGAAGTTAGAAATATGCAAGATTAGCTTATTATTCTATAGAAGAGGTAATCGTCAGACATTCGGTATTTTTTAAAAACCACAAACAAAAAACATGCTCGGCTTCGAACCAATAAAATCATCTCTTCTATCTTCACACCAAAATAACAAACTCCATCACGCCATTTTACTTTACGGCAAAAAAGGTATCGGCAAAGCCACTTTTGCTAAAGAATTAGTATCAGAAATTTTCAAAGACAAAAATCCCAATCATCCAGATCTTCTACTTATCGAAAAAGAAGCTGATAAAAAAGAAATTTCAGTCGAAAAAATTCGTAATATTGCCAATTTTTTTAATCAAACTTCCGCTATTTCTAAATATAAATTCATCATAATTGACGCCGCTGACGAATTAAATAAATCTTCATCAAATGCCCTTTTAAAAATTCTTGAAGAACCTCAAACAAATAACTTTCTAATTTTAATCGCCCACAATCCTAATAAAGTTTTAGCCACCATAAAATCACGCTGTCAAAGCGTAAAAGTGCCAGATTTAACTTTTGAAAATTTTAAAGAAATTCTCCAAGGAAATAATAAAAAAATTTCCAATGAAGAAATAACAATTTTATCAGAAATATGCGGCAATTCTCCAGCCAAAGCAATTGAATATGGTCAAGATTTAGTTGATCTCTACGAAGTTTTTCTGACTTCTCTGCAAAATAAAATAATCAACAGCAAAATTCACAAAAAAATCTCTGATAAGAACTTTTCTTTTGAAATTATTGCTGAAATTTTGGAATTCTTTTTAAATCGTCTTATTAAGTTTTTAAGTAATAGCGAAATTGATTTTTGCTTTAGCGAAAAAGAAGTTTTTTTAAATTTACGAGAAAGATTATCCCTCAAAGAAATCTTTATCATTTCTGATAATATCAAAAACTCTTTACAAAAAACCAAGTCACTAAATTTAGATAAAAAATTAACATTCATTAATATTTTCAATCAAATAATCGCATGAATAAAATCTGTAAGAGCATTGGCCTAATGAGTGGAACATCAATGGATGGAATTGACTTAGCTTTAATTGAAAGTGATGGTGAAAAAATTATCAAAAGACATAATTTTTATTATAAATCCTATCAAGAGGATTTCAAAAAACGCCTAAAAGACATTATTTACAAAACCCCATCATTAGAAAAAATTAAATCAGTAGAAAACGAACTAACTTTATTACATGCAAATTTAGTGAATGAATTTTTGTTAGAAAATAAAATTCATAAAAGCGAGATCGATATAATTGCCTTCCACGGTCACACCATTCTTCATTTACCAGAACAATCAATAACTTGGCAAATTGGCAATGGTCATCTTTTAGCAGCAAAAACAGGTATAAATGTAGTTTGCGATTTCCGCAGCAAAGATGTGATTTTAGGTGGTCAAGGCGCGCCTTTGGTACCAATTTATCACTTTTATCTTCTAAAAGATTTACCAAAACCAACAGCAATTTTAAATATTGGCGGAATTTCCAATATTACCTATTTCAATTCTGAAAATGAAAATGACATAGAAGCTTTTGATACTTGCTTTGGCAACGCCCCGTTTGACGATTTAATGAGAGAAAAATTTGGTCTAGAATTTGATACTAATGGAGATTTGACCAGTAAAGGAAATGCTGATTTTATCTTAGCCGATCGCATTTTACAAAATGACATTTTCCACAAAAAACCTCCAAAATCTTTCGATAGAGATGATTTTGCAAATTTAATTGCCCCAATAAAAAGCTTAAAAAACCCCGAAGATGCCTTGGCAACATTTGCTTATATGCATGCACAAGCCATAAAATTCAATTTAGATTTTTTAAGTCAAAAACCAAAAGAAATTTTTGTTTGTGGTGGCGGCAGAAAAAATCATGCTATAATGGATGAAATGCGTAAATGGCTTACTGGTATTTCGATAAGACCTGCGGAAGAAATAGGATTTAATGGAGATTCTATTGAAGCTGAGGCCTTTGCCTTTTTAGGAATTAGGAGTGTAATTAACTTACCAATTAGCTTTCAAAAGACGACAGGGGTTTTACTGGAAAATGATTGCGCTCAACCTTCAACTCCGAAGCGTTCTTCTTCTTGCGGCGGCGTCTTCTATCGCGCTTAACTTTACGAACTTTTGTTGCATCAAGAACTAAACGGCTTTTGATATGTTGATCAATAATTGACTCAAACTCTTCCATGTGATCTTTAAAAAAATGATCAGCGCCATGAATCATTTGATAATTAACTTCCGCACCTTCTCTTGCTGATAATTTTTCTACTAATTTTGCAGTATCAGATTCTTTAGTAATATCATCTTTGTCACCCTGAACAACCAGTCCAGTTGAAGTGCAAGGAACAATAAAGTTAAAATCATATTTTGTGGCTGGAGGTGCAACTAAAATATAATTTTCAATTTCTGGTCTTCTCATTACAGATTGTAGAGCAATCCATGATCCAAAAGAAAATCCCGCAATCCAAAAATCAGAAGATTCCATATTTTGATCATGCAACCAATTCATCACCGCAGTTGCATCTAATAATTCACCAATACCATGATCGAATTTACCCTGCGACTTCCCAACACCGCGAAAATTAATCCGCAAAACTGAAAAACCATTATTAACAAAAGCCTTATAAAGATTATAAGTAACTTTATTGTTCATAGTTCCGCCATGCAAAGGGTGCGGATGAAGCACCAAAGCAACGGGAGCTTTTGGATTAGAATTCTGATGATAACGACCCTCCACTCTTCCGGCAGGACCGTTGATGATTACTTCAGGCATTTGATTAGCTTATTTGATCCCATTGTAATGGCTTATGCGCTTCGTCAGCTACAATTATTGCAGAACCACAATACTTTGCAGCCATGTATTTACCATGTCCAGCGTGAACTCCGTAGTAATAAACTGGCTCAATATCTTTACCATTATGCTTTTTCTTTTCAACAGCTTTTACCCTATTCTTCGGGTTATTCTTAGTGCCCATATGCTTTAAACTTTGTAATTTAGAGGAATTTTAAAATTTCTTGTAGAAATAAGAAATGAGGGCGCATAAAATAGAAACTACTTCGGGCAAAATCAAGCTTTATTTGATACGATTTGTCCTTTTGCCAATAAAGAGATTCCAAAATAAGTTTAAAATCTCTTTTAACACTCATAATCCAAAAAAATAATGCCTAAATTCAACCGCTTAAAAGACTGTGTTGTAACTAACAAAAATGTTATTGTACGCGTTGACATAAATGTACCTCTATCTAATGGTAATATCGAAGATGATACTAGAATTAGAGCCGTAATTCCAACTTTAAAATATCTAGCTCAAAACAATGCTAAAGTCATTGTAATTTCACATTTTGGTAGACCAGAAGGTAAAGTTGAACCTTCAATGTCAATAAAACAATTAGTTGGTCGCGTTCAAGAATTACTTGGCGAAATTAAAGTTAGATTTGTTGATGATTGTATTGGCGAAAAAGTAAAAAAAGCCGTTGAAGCCACAAATTATGGTGAAGTAATCATGTTAGAAAATCTGCGTTTCTACAAACAAGAAACTAAAAATGATGCCGAATTTTCTCGCGAACTTGCCAGCCTTGGCAATCTTTATGTGAATGACGCTTTTTCTTGTTCACATCGTGCCCACGCTTCAATTACTGGAATTCCAGCAATTTTAAAATCTTGCGCTGGATTTTTAATGGAATCTGAACTTGATGGATTAACCAATCATCTAGAAAACGCTAAGAAACCAATGATGGCTGTTGTTGGTGGCGCCAAAGTTTCAACTAAACTTGATTTACTTGATGCACTTTCGAATAAAGCTCAAAGCATTGTGGTTGCTGGCGGAATGGCGAATACATTTCTTTACGCTTTGGGAAAAAATATTGGAAAATCCTTATGTGAGAAAGATTTAAAAGATACGGCATTAAAAGTTATTGAAACCGCTAAAGCTAATGGTTGCAATATTATCCTGCCTTTTGATGTTGTTATAACAAAAAAGTTTGAAGCAAATTCACCATGTAAAACTGTTGCTGTGGATGAAGTCGCTGATGATGATATTATTGTTGATATAGGCGAAAAAAGCAGCGTTAACCTTGCACAAGATTTAGAAAATCACAAAACTTTAGTGTGGAACGGACCTCTTGGCGCTTTTGAAATGAAGCCATTTAATATTGGGACTGAAAACTTTGCCAAAACCGCAGCAAAACTTACCTCTGAAGGAAAATTAATTTCAGTATCAGGTGGTGGAGATTCTGTTGCTGCAATAAATTCTGTAGGACTGGCTGATAAGTTTACTTATATTTCAACTGCTGGTGGAGCTTTTTTAGAATGGCTGGAAGGAAAAGATTTACCAGGAGTTGCAGCTTTGAATAATACTATTTTAACCTGAAAACACCCATTTTCTTCAAAAAAATTATGAGCAGAAATTGCGACGAAAAGCATAAGCTGTATCAGGCGATACAGCTTATGCTTGCCGAGCAATTTATGCCAGAATTTTGCAGAAGAAAATGGGTGTTTTCAGGTTAAAATGGCATAATACCAATTATCACAATTAGATATACATTTGAGCTTCATCTTTTTGGTCTAAAATTTAGAAAAAAAACCTTCTGTATATCCTGATACAGGAGGTTTTTCTTCTAAATTTTATCCTCAAAAATCTTTCGCTCAAATGTGTATTTAATTGTGATAATTGGTATAACTCGATATAAACCGAATTTGTAACGAGCACCTCCCCTAACCCCTCTTTAATAAGGAGGGGAACTGTGACTACTTATCCACCAAAAATCTCTCACGATCAATCTCAACAAAAGCTCTCTTTCTTAAATCCATTAAATAACCTTTAGCAACATTCTGCAGCTTTCTCATAAAAATATTATTACGAGCAACATTTAAATCTTGATCTTCAATCTTAGTTTCAACCTTACTTTCAATTAGCTTAAAAATATAATAACCATCAGTCAGCAAAATTGGATCAGAATATTCTCCATTCTTCAACTTAGAAACTTCTTCGTAAATTTTCTTATCAATATCTTTTTGCGAAACCCAACCAATTTCACCATGATGTTCCGCTGAAAGACTGTCTCGTGAAAATTGTTTTACGATATTGCGAAAATCAGCGCCATTTCTTAACTCACTCACTAACTTTCTAGAGATACCAGCAGCATGATTAGAAGAGTCCTCGTCTTTAGGAATAAAGATTTCAGCAATAAAAAGTTTTTTAACTTTAATATCAAATTTCTGCTGTTCAAAAAATTCTTTTGTCTCAGATTCAGTAATTTTAACTTTTGATCTCAAAACTTCCGAAATAATTTTTGACCATAATAATTCAGACTCAATTTGTTTAGCATAATTTTCAAAAGATACACCCTTCTGAATCAAAGAAAGCTTAAATTGCACAGCATTCTTTTTTTGCCTTAAAGCCACTAACTCAATAGCATCTTGAATCTCATCACTGGTAACTGCAATTTTTAAACTATCAGCTTCTTGTCTTATCAGCTCTTCATCAACCATCTTATCTATTATTTGGTTTAGAAGGATTTTTTTATCTTGATCTGAAAAATCGTTCATTTGAGAAGATAGTAAAACAAATTGATAACGATCAGTTAACTCTAAATTTGTGATTACTTTACTGTTAATTTTGGCAACAACAAAACTATTGGCAAAGGAAGGTTTAGTAAAAAAGACAAGTGATATTATTGTAAATATCGTGAATCTAAAAATAACATTCTGATTATTTACAAAATTCATGAGGTTATTTTGATTTAGTTACGGATCTATAAACATCTATTCCACGAAGTAAATCAATGGCGCGCGCTAATTGATAATCTTTGTCATATAATTCAAGATTATCATCTTTCATTTGATTTTTCTTAGATTCTTCAATAGCAGATTGAATCTGCACTTCAATATGACCTTTTAAATCAGCCTCTGAATCACGCAAATCTTTTGATTTTTCAATTTTAGCATCAATTACAACCACATTTGGATCAATACCATGAGCCTGTATTGATTTACCACTTGGTGTATAATATAAAGCGGTTGTAAGGCGTAATGCTCCATTATTTTTATCAAGAGGAATTACGGTTTGCACAGAACCTTTACCGAAAGATTTTATGCCCATAACAACAGCGCGATTATTATCTTGTAAAGCACCCGCAACAATTTCTGAAGCTGAAGCAGATCCTTCATTCACCAAAACTACGATTGGAATATTTGGAACTAAATTTTCATCTGATTCATCTTTATAATATTTAGTTGTCTTTTTATCCCTCCCACCAACTGAAACAATAGTCTGACCTTTATTAAGGAAAAGATCACTAATTTTAATAGATTGATCTAAAAGACCCCCAGGATTATTTCGTAAATCCAGTACTAGACCTTTAAAAGGCTTATCGCCCATTTTAGACTTCATTTTTTTCATTTCTTTAACTATACCTTCATAAGCTTGCTCTGAAAAGCTATTGATTTTTACATAAGCAATATCTCCAAATTGAGCAGATCTTACTGCCTTTACCTTAATTATTTGTCTTACAATAGTTTTAACCAGCGGCTCTTTTTCACCTTTTCTTAAAATTGTAATAGTAACTTTAGTACCAGCCTTGCCGCGCAACTGTTTCACCACATCATTAATTGACATGCCAACTGTACTTTTATCTTCAATTTTACTAATATAATCTCCCGACTTGATTCCTGCTTCAAAAGCTGGCGTATCTTCAATTGCCGAGATAACTTTTACCACCGAATATTCCAAAGTAATTTCAACGCCAAGTCCACCAAATTCACCTTTGGTTTGCACTTGCATTTCTTTTAAATCATCTTCATTAAGGTAGGATGAATGCGGATCAAGAGATGATAAAAGACCATTTGCCGCAGCTTCTGCTAATTGAGCATCGGTCTTTTCTTCAACATAATCTTTTTTAACTATAGAAATTACATCTTGTAGAAATGCTTTTTGCTCTTCAGAAGTTTTTTTATCATCAATTTTAATTGTCTTAATCTGAATTTGAGAAAAAGAAATTGCAGAAAAGAAGCCAATTGCAGTTGAAACAATTACTACAATGGAAATTTTTAGAAGATTTTTCATGAATATGATATAAGTTACATCAAGAACGAAATCGCCACATAATCAGCAAAAATGGGGCGCGACAACAATATCAGAATTGGAAATGAGTTTCGAAAAGCATAGTAAAGCTCTCCAAAAAATTTGGAGAGCTTTAACAATTATATTCCGTATTCTTCTTTTAAAGCTTGTGTAATATCTTCAGGCGGCTCATCACCATAAGCTGAAAATAAAATTTTACCATAATTCTCTAAGTGAATGATTTCATCACTTAAAGCTTTTAAGAAAAGTTGAACTTTTAAGCGTTCAACCAAAACATAATACCAAGCGTTACGGCCGGCATCAACTCCCTTGACGAGATAAATTAGTTCTGCTTGCATTTTCTTTTGAGGGTCAATTGGTTTAAGGTTAGATTTTTGAGTTTTTAAAGCATTTTGAATTGCACTTCCGCCAGAATTTTGTTCAGAAGAAGTGTTTAATTCGGGTTTTTTTAGACTTTCAGTTGTAAAAGAAGAAGATTTTTTCCCATATTTCTCAGCAAAGCTAGTCATAAGTATTTAAAAAAATTAATTAAGAATTAGCCTCGGAGTTTTTATTGCCTTTAGAGTTCTTTAACCACCAATCATTAATCGGTTTTTTTGTTCCACATGGTCCGTCATCATTTGAGACGCAGGGACTTTTAATATCTATTGTTTTATTCTTACAAGAAGAAAGTAGCATTAACAATGACAAAACCAATATTACTTTTTTCATATTTATAGCGTAATTTTCTAAAACTTGATAAAACACATTCTAAGGTTAAACTTCTACAGGAACACTAAACAATAAGTAAATAATAATTTTTATTTTCTAAATAATTAATTCAAAAAATCAATTTGTCGACAAAAAAATTTAACAAAACCTTAATCATTGGACTTGGACTTATAGGCGGGTCTTTTGCGCGCACTTGTAAAATAAATAATATTTCAGAAGCAATTTACGCTTTTGACCTTGATTCTGAATCTATTGCTCTAGCGGTAGAATCCCACATAATTGATGGTTTTATCACTCTTGATGAAAATTTGTTCGATTTTGATTTCATCATATTGGCAACACCTCTTGCAACTTACAAAGACATCATCAAAAAAATCGCTCCTAAAATTTCTGATCAAACTATTTTAATTGATCTTGGATCAGTAAAAGAAGTTGAAATAAAAACTAAAATTTTACCTCAAAACCTGAGAGAAAATTTTATTCCTTGTCATCCAATTGCTGGCTCAGAAAAAACTGGTTTTGAAAATGCTTCAGATGATTTATTTTTTGGTAAAAAATTTATTATTTGTCCAGAAAACACAAATGAATCAGCTTTATTAAAAATTGAAAATTTAGTGAAGAAAATTGGCGGTGAAGTTGAGTTTTTGGAAGCTAAAAAACATAATGAAATTTATGCCTTGGTTTCACATTTACCGCAGTTTTTATCTTTTTTAACAGCAGAATTTTCACCAAAAAATATTACTGATGATTTTTTTAAAAATGCTTTTCGTTTAAATAATTCCAGTCCAGAAATTTGGGGCGAGATTTTTAAATTAAATGAAGAAAATATCGAAAAATTTTATTTAGAATTTTTTGATAATTTAGAAGAATTTGTAAAACAATTTGAGCAAAAAAAATTCTTGGAAATATTGCAAGATATGGAATTTGCTAAAAAAGAAAAAATTGAATTTGATGAAAAGTTTTTAGAAGAAAATTTTTCTAGTATTTTTTTTCGACTAATTATTGTTGCAAGCTATTTAAATATTTCCGATATTGAAAACTTCCAAAGCTTTGCTGGATCAGGATTTAAAGACTTTACATCAATTACTACAATTCTGAATTTAGAAGAAAATAAACTAATATATTTGATGACAAAAAATCAGAAGAAAATTTTAAAATTATTTGAATCATTAATGGAATAAAACATGCAAGAACTCAACGAAATTAGACCTTATCGCGCTATTTACCGACGCAAATCTCGCCAAATTTTTGTGGGAAATGTAGCAATTGGTGGAGATGCACCAATTTCTGTGCAATCAATGACCAATACACGCACCACTGATGTTCAGGCCACTATAAAACAAGTAAATGAATGCGCTGAACTTGGAGCTGATTTAATGCGTATTTCTGTACCAGATAAAGAATCAACAGATGCTTTACGCCAAATTATTCCACACTGCCCTGTTCCAATCATCGCCGATATTCATTTTCATTATCGCCGCGCTATTGAAGCGGCAGAAGCTGGAGCAAAATGTTTAAGAATCAATCCCGGAAATATTGGCTCTGATGATAAGGTTCGCGATGTTATTAAGGCTGCCAAAGATTATGGCTGTTCAATTAGAATTGGCGTTAATGCTGGATCTCTGGAACAAGATTTACTCAATAAATACAGAACTCCAACGCCAGAAGCTTTAGTAGAATCAGCTCAGAGACATATTAGAATTTTAGAAGATAAAGATTTTTTTAACTTTAAAATCAGCGTAAAAGCTTCTGATGTTTTTCTAGCAGTTGCTGGCTATCGTAAACTTGCCGAAGTTTGTGACTACCCTTTACATATAGGAATTACCGAAGCTGGTGGCTTGGCTGCTGGTACGGTAAAATCTTCAATTGGACTTGGCTCTTTATTATGGTCAGGAATTGGCGATACTATGCGCGTTTCACTTTCTGCCGACCCAAAAGAAGAAGTAAAAGTTGCTTATCAAATTCTAAAAACTTTAGGGTTAAAAAATCGTGGCGTGAATTTAATTTCTTGCCCATCTTGCGCTAGACAAGCTTTTGATGTTATAAAAACCGTAGAAGAAGTTGAGAAGCGTGTTGAACATATTAAAACTCCATTAACCATTTCAATTTTGGGATGCGTGGTTAACGGACTTGGTGAAGCTGCTCACACTCAAATTGGCATTACGGGAGGCGGGTCTGATCGTCATAATGTTTATTTAAATGGTAAGCCAGATCATAAAGTAACTAGCGAAGAATTAGTAGATCACATCGTTACTTTAATTGAAAGCGAAGCCGCTAAAAATAATGCTGCATCAGGTAAATAATGAATCAAAGTAACTTTAATAAAAAAAATATTGCCAAAAATTTCTCACAAGCTGCAAAGAATTATGATGAATCAGCTTTAGTGCAAAAATTAGCAGCTAAAAAACTTTGCGAATTGGCTGCACCTTTAATCAAAAATGAATTCAAAATTATTGATATTGGTTCTGGCACATCAGCTATTTGCAAAAATCTTACCTCATCAAATGGTTTTATTAAAAAAAATTGCCAACTTTTTGAAATTGATTTATCGCTGCAAATGCTTAAAACATGGCCTGACAAATCATCGAAACATATAAATTCAATTGTTGGAGATGGCGAAAATTTGCCCTTAAAAAACGAATCTTTGGATATAATAATTTCATCATTTTCTTTACAATGGTTACAAAATTTTGAAAAAGTTTTTAACGATTTTTATCGAATTTTGAAAAAAGATGGAATTTTGGCTTTTTGTCTTCCAAACAGCTCTAGTCTTGAAGAAATTAAAATTGCCAGCGTGAAATCGGGATGTAATTTTTATTTTAGCGATTTACCAAAAACTACCGATCTAAAATCGCAACTTGAACAATGCGGCTTTAAAGAACAATTTATTGATTCAGAAATAATTGAATCTCAGTTTGAAGGAGCTGTAAAAGCTCTTAAATCTCTAAAAAAAATTGGCGCAAACTATTCGAATCAAAAGAACTTTATTACCAAAAAGCAGTTGCAGCATTTTGACTGCTTCAATTCAGAAAACCAAAGTAAAGATAATAAAAAGTTCGCAATTTCTTGGAATATATCTTATTTTGTTTTTCACAAATCTTATACCAAAGCAAAAACTTTGATCTAATGTGTAATACCATTTAATTTTTTAATACTTTTTTTCTAAAATATGCTTGGCGGAATTGTTAAAACTGTTTTTTCTAAAAAATCTAAAAAGACTGAAAATACCAGTGAGAAATTTGCAGTAGAGCTAAAAAGTAAATCTCAAAACTTACTGAACTTTACCAATCAGAGGATTGAGCAAGCTAAAGATGAATTTTTCACTATTAAAGGTAAATTCAATAATTTGCTTGAAACTAACTACAAACTTGGATTGAAACATTTAGAAAATGGCAATTTAAGTGAAGCAATCTTTCGCTTTCGTTTCATTAATAAATTCTGGCCAAATCATTTAGATTCATATTATCAATTAGCTTATTGTTTAGTCTTGAAAAATAAATTTCCTGAAGCTAAAAAAGTTCTGGAAACACTTGTCAATAAAGACTCTCAATATGAAAACAATGTTAAAGAATTGTTAGATTTAATAAATAATCAGCAAATTTAATGTTTAGAATATATTTTCCATCAATTGTATTTCTTTTAACTATATTCACTTATCACAATCAGGTTTTTGCCAAAACTGCTACTAACAAATCCGCAGGAACTGATATTAAATCTTATGAAGCATTTGATGATGAAGAAGATTTTGAGAATTACGAAGCAATTAATATAGTGGAAATAAAAGATCCTTTAGAAAAATTTAATCGTAAAATATTTGTTTTTAATGACTCTTTCGACAAATATTTTTTAGAATTTGTTGCCAGAGCTTATCGTGAAGAGCTGCCAAAACCAGTGAGAAATGTGGTTAGAAATTTTGTAACTAATTTATCTCTACCTGTTTCAGCTTTTAATTCAGCCTTACAAGGAAAGTCAGAAAACAGCTTGGCAACATTTTCACACTTTCTAATTAATTCAACAATTGGCATTGGCGGATTATTTAATGTGGCGGGAGAAAAAAATATTCGATATAATCAAGAAGATTTTGGACAAACTCTTGGTCATTATGGCGCTAATTCTGGAATTTATATCATGATTCCATTTTTGGGACCAAGCTCAACCAGAGATTTAACTGGACTTGCTGTTGACAAATCTATAAATCCTATTGAATTTAATTCTTTTGAGGTTGGTGGAAAAGAAGATTTAATAGAAATGAATTATCGTCTTGCTTTGGCAGCAACCACTGTAGTTGATAAAAGAGAGGCTTTACTAGATATTATTGAAGATGTTAGAAAAGATTCTTTTGATTTTTATGCAACTTTAAGAAGCGCCTATATTCAAAAGCGCGTAGCCGAAATTAAAAATTAATTTTAAACAATTACTTGAATTTATGAAAAATATTTTATTGGGAATAGTTTTTATTTTTTTCACCTCATCAGCGTTAGCTCAAGACAACACAAAATTAGATCAAGTAAAAGTTTTTATTAACGAAATTGGAAGCCAAATCATTAAATCTGCTGATGATAAAAAATTATCAGTTGCACAAAGAAAAGCTAAAATAATTTCAGTCATTGATGAATCAATTGATGCCGACTGGATTGCTCGTTTTGTTTTAGGGAAAAATTATAGAACTATGAGTGAAGAGCATAAAGCAGCTTTTACTAAGCTTTATCGCGACTTCATGATTAATACTTATGGACCAAAATTTCAAAGTTATAATGGCAAAAGATTTGATGTAACTGATGTAACTGAACAAAATGGATTTTACATTGCCAAAGCTGAATTTTTGCCTAAAGACTCTAATGCAGCAATCTTGGTTTCATTTAGAGTAAAAGAGCGCGCTAACAAATTAGTCATTTTAGACTTTATTGCTGAAGGAATAAGTTTAATTGAGACGCAAAGATCAGAATTTAATTCGGCAATTTCACAAAAAGGAGTTGATAAATTCTTAGAAGAGTTAAAAAACAGAATAGAAAAATTAAAAACTCAAAAAACAAATTAATATGTTTAATAGAAAATTACTTTCAATTTCTTTAGTGTCTCTTGCATTTTTTATACCCGTAAAAAATAGCTTCAGCTTTACTTTTGGCTTTAATTCAGAAAATGAAAAAAGATCACATCTTTATATTGTTGGATCTTCTACAATTTCACCTTTTATGACTTCTATATCAGAAGAATTCAGTCGTAGTCAAAATCTTAACAATATCACAACCAAAACCCCTCATGTAGAATCGGCTGGCACAAGAAATGGTTTTATTTCTTTTTGCGAAGGCTTTGGTTATCAATATCCAGATTTTGTAAGCGCCTCACGACCAATAGAATCAAATGAAATAATCAGTTGCGGCAAAAATGGCGTTAGTGAAGCGGTAGAAATCAAAATTGGTTATGATGGCATAGTAATTGGAAATTTCAAAGGCAGTAAAAAAATTAAACTTACTAAAGAACAAATTTTCTTAGCTTTAGCTGAAAAAGTTTTGGATAAAAATACTCAAAAATTAATTAATAATCCTTATCAGAAATGGAGCGAAATTGATGCTTCATTGCCCGCCATCGACATTCTTGTTTATGGTCCACCACTATCCTCTGGAACTCGCGACATATTTGCCGATTTACTAATGGAAGAGGTTTGTCTAAAAAAACAAGAATTTATAACAGCTTATACAAATTATGATTTAAGAAAAACTCAATGTTCTAGAATTAGAAATGATGGAAGATTTGTTGAGTCAGGAGAAAATGATAATTTAATTGTGCAGAATTTAAAAAATAATCCCGAAGCATTTGGAATTTTAGGATTCAACTTTTTAGTGGTGAATAGCAATTTGATTCAAGCTGTTAAAATTAATAATGTTGAACCAACTTTTAAAACTATATCATCTAAAAAATACAGTCTTTCTCGCCCTCTTTTTGTCTATTTTAAGAAAGATCATTTGAAACTTATGCCTCAAATGAAAGATTTTATTAAAGAGATCGTAAGCCCAGAAACTATTGGTAAAAAAGGTTATTTACTTCATGTTGGGCTTGTAGCTTTATCTGATTCTGAGCTAAAAGAAGTTAGAAAAAATACATTATCAAAATTGTAACATTTTAGATTACTAATTCATTTCAATATTTCGATGAACATAAAAACAAAATTTACCAGCCTGTTTCTTTGTATATCATTACTTTTTCTATCTTCCTGTACAGTAACAAAAATTCTATGGGGAGATAAAAGCTATCAAGAAAATATTGGTCAATTTTTGGTGGGAGCAGATGGAAGATATGTAGCTCTTGTTGGCGATAATTATCACTATGTATTCTCTGATGGTTCTGGAACATTAAAGCAGATTCTGTCTCTTAATCAAAAAGGCATTCTGAATATAAATACCAAAGAAACCTATCTAAAATTAGATAAGAATAATGATATAAGTGGTCATTTAATAATTAGCGGCCCTTTTAGCATTTTACCGCCAGAGGACAAGATGACATTATTTTCTTTGGGATTTAAGCCAAACAAAAATGATGAAATAGTGGTTAAAATTCAAATTTCAGGAAAAAGATATTTATCAAAATATTTAGGTCATAATGGCACAAGACCAACCAATGCAGCTTATGTTATAACCGTTTATTACAGCCCTAATTCTAGCTTTACTAAAGATGTTGGAAAAGTTGCTGTTACACCAATTGCAGTTACTTTAGACGCTGTTTTATTAATTGGAAAAATTGTGGTTTCTCCTTTCTCGCTTTAGATTCCAGAACTCAATTAAATCACCCGTCTGACTGCTGCGCAGTCATCCACCCTCTTTTTCAAAGAGGGCTTTGCACCTTTTTAGACCTCTTTGACAATCGATTTAGGAATCGCAGCTCATTCCTTTAAAAAAATAATGGTATAAAAAGAGCTTGGATCAAGCGCCAGAGGCATTTGAGACTGGTGATTTACCAACATCACTCTTACGCCTCATCAAATTCTTACGCAAAGCATCTGACAGCTTTTTTTTAGCCGACTTCTTCTCTCTCTGCCTTGTTTCTTTTCTATTTTCGTTATTTGGATTAGGCTTACTCATTATTCTTTATCAACTTCAAATTGTTTTGAATACAGGTTGGCATAAGCGCCATTCTTAGCAATAAGCTCTTTGTGACTTCCCGACTCTACAACTTTCCCATCTGAAATTACAAAAATTCTATCAGCATGAATTACGGTTGATAAGCGATGAGCAATAACAATTGAAGTTCTGCCTTCCATTAGCTTCGCCAAGGCATCTTTGATTAATCTTTCTGAAATTGGATCAAGAGAAGAAGTTGCTTCATCTAAAAGAAGAATTGGCGCATTATATAAAATTGCTCTGGCAATAGCAATTCTCTGTCTTTGTCCACCTGACAAACGAATACCATTTTGACCAATTTGAGTTTCATAACCTTGTGGTAATTGACGAATAAATTCATCAGCTTCTGCCATTTTTGCAGCTTTGATAATTTCTTCTTCAGTGGCGCCCTCTTTGCCGTAACGCAGATTTTCTAGAATAGTATCATCAAATAACATGACTTCTTGATTCACCACTGACATTGATTTTCTAACTGACTTCAAAGTTAAATCGCGAATATCATTACCATCAATTGTAACTCTGCCAGATTCTGGGTCATAGAAACGCAAAATCATGCTCATAGTAGTAGATTTACCACCACCAGAATGACCAACAAGAGCAATGGTTTTACCAGCCTCAACTTCAATATTAACTTTATCAAGAGTGATTTTATCATCTAAATAACGAAATGTTACATCTTCAAGCTTGATGTTGCCTTTAACATTTTGTAAATCGATAGCATTTGGCTTATCAACAATAGTTTGTTTTTCGTCAATTAATCGATAAAAACGAGTTGCCGCAGCAAGACCCATTTGAATTCCAGCATTCATTCCTGATACTGATTTTAATGGTCTATAAGCCATCATCATTGCTGCAAAAAACGAGAAAAATGCCCCAGTGGTTGTGGTGCCATTAATAACTTTCATACCACCATACCATATCACACAAGCCACACCAACGCCAGCCAAAGATTCCACAAATGGCGAAGCAATTAAAGAAAGTCGTGAGATTTTTTTACCCATAACAAAAATTGCATCGATAACTTTTGACATTCTTCCAATTTCAAAATCTTCGCAATTATAAGACTTCACCAATTTTGAATATTGCAAAGTGTCATTCATTTGTGAGGCAAATTTTCCTGCAATTTCTTGATTCGCGAAAGATAATTTGCGCAATCTGCGACCAATTTTATAAATTGGATAACCCGCCAAAGGAAAACCAATGAAAGCAATAAGAGAAAGTTCAACACTCTGGTAAAACATCACCACAATTAAAGACCCTAAAGTAAGAAACTGCTTGATAGCGCCATTCATAATAGTGCCAATCAAACCAACTATTGAGCCGATTTCATTCATAATACTGGCAGTCATATCACCAGAAGAACGGCTATGAAGCTTAGAAATATCTGATTTTATAAAATGAGCGTAAAATCTTTTGCGCAAATCAGCTGTAATGCGCATAGAAAGAACATTTAAGGTAAAAAGCTGAAAGTAAGTCGCGAAACCCTTGATTACTGTTACCACAAGAACAATTACAGGAATCCAAATCAACCAGAACTGATCTTTCTGCACAAATACTTTATCAAGAGCTGGTTTAATCAACCAAGCATGAAATGAGGTAGTTCCAGCAATTACAATCATTAAGCCTATGGTGATTAAGAAAGTTTTCCAATGTATTACCACGCATTCTTTGAAGATTCTTTTTACCAAATATTTAGTACTTTCGTAATTGATTGGCGATGTTTCTTGAGTTGTCATGAATTTTAGTGATTTTTAAAAAAGTTTGAAATGAACTATAAGTCTCTTCAAAAAAAATATCAATTTTAAAATCTTGAATTTTGCTAGTTCAAATCTAAGGTTACTTAAATACTTTTAAACAAAATAAATCACCCGTCTCAAAGCATAAAGGCTTTGATCCACCCTCTTTTGCAAAGGGGGTCAAAACAATTTTAAAGCTCAAATGCTCAATATTTTTAATCATTTTAAAGAAGAATTTTTTGCTGTTTTGCAAAAAATTGCTGCGGAAAATAATGTAGAAATTTCTCAAAAAGATTTTGATAATTTTACTGTAGAACCAGCAAAAGAAAAGACTCATGGCGATTTAGCTTGTAATATTGCGATGGTTTTAAGCAAAAAATTCTTGGCTATTGAATCTCTAAATAATCCTAGGAAATTAGCTGAAGGAATTATCGCAAAAATTTCTAATGGAAATATTTCAAAGTTAGAAATCGCTGGTCCGGGATTCATAAATATCTTCTTAAAGAATCAAATTTTTCACCAAATTTTAGCTGAACTTTTGCAAAAAAAATCTTTTGATTTTCCAAATTTAGGCAAAGGCGAAAAAATCAACTTGGAATATGCCTCACCAAATCCAACAGGCCCAATGCATGTAGGACATACTCGTGGCGCAATTTATGGCGATGTTTTAGCAACACTTTTGCAAAAAGTTGGTTATGATGTTTTGAAAGAATATTACATAAATGACGCTGGCTCGCAAATTACAACTCTGATCAAATCAGCTTATTTACGATATTTAGAAGGTTGTGGAGAAAAAATTGAAATTGCCGAAGGTCTTTATCCAGGGGAATATTTGATAGCAGTTGGACAATCTTTAAAAAACAATTTTGGAGACTCTCTAAGAAACAAATCAGAAGCTGAATATTTGGAAAACATTCGCGATTTTGTAGTAAATGAAATGATGAACATGATCAAGTCAGACCTATCTGCACTTGGTATTAAACATGACAGCTATTTCTCAGAAAAAAAGGAACTTCATGACACCAATAAAATCGAGGCCGCCATTCAAATTTTCCGTGATAAAGGTTTAATTTTTGAAGGTAAGTTAGAAGCACCAAAAACTGAAAAAGGCGTTGGAGCTAAAGATTTTAACCTTCCAGAAGATTACGAAGAAAAAGATCAAACTCTTTTCCGCTCTACTCTTTTTGGTGATGACCAAGATCGCGTGGTTAAAAAATCAGATGGCTCAACCACTTATTTAGCTGGCGACATGGCTTATTCTTTAAGCAAATTTCAACGCGGTGCTAAAAAATTTATTATGCCTTTGGGCTATGATCATGCTGGTTATGTCAAAAGACTTACCGCCGTTGTGAATGGCGTTTCAGAAGGTCAAGCGGAGGTAAAAGTCATTCTCTGCCAAATGGTAAAATTTGTCAAAAATGGCGAACCTTTAAAAATGTCAAAAAGATCAGGAAATTTTATTACCGCTCGCGAAGTAATTGATGAAGTTGGCGCTGATGCTTTGCGGTTCATCATGCTAACTCGCAAAAATGACGCACCATTTGATTTTGATTTAGTAAAAGTAATTGAACAATCCAAAGATAATCCAATTTTTTATGTGCAATATGCTCATGCTAGATGCTGCTCTGTACTTAGAAATTTAAAGGCTGAAGGAATCTTACCAGAAATTGAATCGCAAAAAATTGATGAATCAGTTTTAGAAAATTTAACTGATGAAGCAGAAATTGAATTGATTAAAAAAATTGCTTCATTTCCAAGAATAATTGAATTAGCCGCAATAAATTATGAACCACATAAAATTGCTTTCTATTTACAAGAACTTGCCGCTAACTTCCATTCTCTGTGGAATAAAGGCAGTGAAAATCATGATTTAAAATTTATAGTTAAAGATAACTTGAATCTTACTAAATCAAGAATTTATTTAATAATTGCCCTTAAAATTATTATCGCTTCAGGCCTTGAAATATTTAATATCAAGGCAGTTGAAGAAATGCGTTAATTTTTTAAATTATGGAAGATTTCGGCTATTTAAAAGAAGAAAAAAGTAAATTTTCTGAATTACTAAAAAGATTTTTTCTGATTGGTGCTACGCTATTTTCTATTGCCTGCTTCATTTATGTTACAATCAGCGCTTATAATTTTGTTTATAATGACCAAAATAATAATGTTGAAACTATAAAATCTCCAGAAGGTGAAATTAAAGTTACCGAAGAAGCCCTTGTAAATGTTGATGCTGAGAAAGAAAAAACCAATTCAATTTATGATGATATTTTTGGTAGCAGGAAAGAATCTCTTACTCCTAAAATTCACTTAGCTCCTGAACCAACTCTTCCACCAAAAAGAGAAAAAAAACCAGCAGTAGTTGTAGATTCAATTGATGTCATGGATAAGGTAGATCATAAATCTCAAAAAGATCAAAGAATTGTTGTTTATACCGATCAAAAGAAAGAAGAGGCTGGTTCAAAAGACCTTTTAACAAAAGGATCAGTGCCAGCAAAAGAAACTCATACTAATGCCGCCGTTACTAAAAAATCTTCTAACAGAGGTTTAATAAAAGTTCAGATTGCCGCCTTAACTTCTCAAAGCGCAGTTGATGATTATTGGAAAAAGCTCAATCGCCATAATTCAAGACTTTTTTCGGGATTGAAGCTATCTACTGAAAAAGTTGATTTAGGTAAAAGAGGATTATTTTATCGGGTGCAAATTGGTAATTTTGCTAATCAAATAGAGGCTGAAGAATTTTGTAAAAGTTATGTTTCGCAAGCTCAGAAGAGTAAGGCTGATTGTATTATGGTGGAGTAATTTTAAATTATCTCAGGTCATTATCCTCCCCTTGAGGGAGGATCGAAGAGCGAAGCGATTCGAGGAGGGGTAAATTTAGTCTAAAAACTTTTTAACCCCTCCTTGATTCACCTAAAGGCTCATCGATTCTCCCTCAAGGGGAGGATAATTAGACCGAACAAATAATTAAATATCGTGAAACTCTCTAATCTCACCCACCAACCCCGCATACTCCTCAGGAACATTCATTCTACTTAAAATCCAATCATAAATCGCCAAATCATCTTCATTTATGAATTTTTGATAAAGATCTAATTTTTCATCATCAAATTCATTAATTTTCTCTACGATATATTTTCCAAGCAAAATATCGGTTTCTTTACAGCCACGATGCTGTGATCGGTAAAGCACTTGCTTTATCAAAATTTCTTTATTCATTATAAGTAGGATTTTATTTTTTTTATTAATTCCAAAACATCTTTTTCTTCATAAGATTTTGCCGCACTTCCCCAAACTGGATTTGGAAAAGATAAATCATTTTCAAAACGCGCAATAATATGAATGTGACATTGACGCACCATATTGCCAAGTGCAGCAATATTAAGCTTAATTGGCTTAAATTCCTTTTGTAATATTTTAGAAACTACATTTATCTCGCGCAAAACTTCTGTTTGATCCACAAAATCAAGATCAGTTAATTCAACTAAATTATCTTGACGAGGCACTAAAATAAACCATGGATAATTGGCATTATTCATCAAAAGCAATTGCGAAATTTTAAAATCATACACAAAAAATGTGTCCGCTTGCAATTTTTGATCAAGTTTAAACATGATGATTGACGAGTAAGATTGATTAGAGAAAATAATAGCGTCTAAAGACATTAAATCATTCAACAAATTTTCTACAAGTGCTTAAATTTCTTTCAATCCAAAACATTGTTTTAATTGATAAAACTGAAATTGAATTTTCATCTGGGCTTTGCGTTTTAAGTGGAGAAACTGGTTCTGGAAAATCAATTTTGCTTGACGCTCTTGGTCTGGCAATTGGCTTTCGTTCTAACCTGCGCCTAATTGGAAATGATGAAAATAAAGCTTTCGTTACTGCGCAATTCGACATTAAAAATAATTTATCCTGCCAAAATATTCTAAAAGAAAATGACCTTTTGAATTCTGAAGATCCTGATTCACTAAATATTCGCAGAGTCATTCAGGAAAATTCTGCCAGTAAAGTTTACATTAATGACATTTTAATTGGTGTAAATTTACTTAATCAAATTGGTGAAACTTTAGTTGAAATTCATGGGCAACATGATCAAAGGGGCCTTTTAAATTCAAGCTTTCATGGCGAAATTTTAGATGAATTTGCCCAAAATCAAAATCTACTAAAAGATCTTAGAAAAATTTACGATAATTTAAAAGAAACTGATAAAAAAATCTTTGAAATTAAATCTAAAAAAGAACAGGCAGAAAGAGAAAGAGATTACCTTGATTACATTATCAAAGAGTTAGAAAAAGCCAATCTTAGAGCTGGTGAAGAAGATGAATTGTCCAATAAAAAAGATCAATTTAATGCTAAAGAAAAAATTTTAAATTTCTTATCTGAATTAAAATCAAATCTTACCGAAGCTAACTCTCATCTGCTTTTATCGCAGAAAATTATTATTCGCAATCAACATTTAATTAATAATTATTTACCTTCAGAGAAAGAAGATTTTGAAAAATTAAGCGAAAAAATTGATCAAGAAAATAATGAAATTGAGTCAGCAATATCAAATATAATAAACTCTGAGAGAAATTTAAATAAATTCACAGAAAGTTTGGAAGAAATTGAAGAAAGGCTTTTTTATATTAGAAGTTTAGCCAGAAAATTTAGCACCACTACTGAAGAATTGCCAAAAATAATTGCCGACGCAGAAGAAAAATTAAAATTGATAAAGAACGAAGAAGCTTTTACTCATGAACTTGAAGAGCAAAGAAATAAACTTCTTAAAGATTATAAAACAATTGCCGACAAACTTAATAAAAGAAGAAAAAAATCAGCTTTGATTTTAGCAAAAAAAGTTGAAGAAGAATTGAAGTTTTTGAAGATGGATGGAACTAAATTTTTGGTTGAGGTTAAACAAAATGAGATCCTTCGCTATGCTCAGGATGACGCCAAACACAATCATTCTGAGCGTAGCGAAGAATCTCTTTCAAATTTACATCTAAGTCCAACAGGCTATGACAAAATCCACTTCCTCTCTTCAATCAACAAAAATAATTTTGAAGATATTTCAAAAATCGCTTCTGGTGGTGAACTTTCCAGGTTCATGTTGGCTTTGAAAGTTTCGTTGATGGATGTAAAATCTAGTCCAACAATAATTTTTGATGAAATTGATACTGGAATTGGCGGAAGCACAGCTGACGCAGTTGGTAATCGCCTAAAAACTCTGTCAAAAAATCTACAAGTTTTAGTTGTTACTCATCAACCACAAATTGCTGCTAAAGCAGATATTCATTTTAAAATTAGAAAAACTTCTAACGACAACAAAATAAAAACTCTGATTGAAAAATTAGATGCTAAAAATCGTGAAATTGAAATTGCCCGAATGTTATCTGGCGAAAAAATCACGCCCGAGGCGCTTGCTGCTGCTAATCGTTTAATATATTAGCGCTGTTGAATTATCAGTTAAATCACCCGTCTCAAATGCTACGCATTTAATCCACCCTCTTTTTCAAAGAGGGCTTACACCGCTTCTAGCCCTCTTTGAAAAAGAGGGTGGATGACCGCTTTAGCGGTCAGACGGGTGATTTAACTTTTAATTTATAATGATTGCTTTGAATTTTAAATTTAGATTTTACACTCAAATTTATTCATTATTTTCAACTTTCTAAATTTTAAAAAATGTCACAAGACGGTGCCGCAATAAGGCATTTTAGAAACTTTGGTATTATTACTTTTCTCATAATTTTTGTTCTTGCTCTTTGCTTTTACATAACAGGCTCTCTTATTGTGATGTCTGTTAATGGCAAATGGGAAATTATAAAATCGTATTGGAATTTATCCTTAGATAAACAATTTGTTTATCTTTACAAAACCATGGAAGGTTATTGGCAATTCTACTTTAAACATCACTCAACTCTTACTACTACAAGTCATAATGGTTTTGTCATTAAACTTTGGCTTTTTACCTTCGTTCCTTACACATTATTAATAGTTATTGGCTGGATTTTTAGAGCTCCATTAAAAGATTGGAGACCATTCAAAAAAGCAGAATCAGTTCATGGTGAAGCCAGATGGGCTAATGCCAAAGATATTAAAAAAATGGGTTTGCGCTCTAAAAATGGCGTTTTGCTTGGTATGTATAATAATAAAAGACTGGTCGCAGATGGTTATCAACATATCTTATTATTTGCTCCAACAGGTTCTGGTAAAGGTGTGGGCTTCGTAATTCCCAATTTATTATTTTGGAATGAATCAGTAATCGTGCATGATATTAAGTTAGAAAACTATGAATTCACTTCTGGCTGGAGAAGAAATCATATGAAGCAAAAAGTGTTTCTATGGAATCCTGCAGATCCAGATGGTATTTCACATTGTTATAATCCAATGGATTGGATTAGTAAAAAACCGGGACAAATGGTGGATGATGTGCAGAAAATCTGTAACTTCCTACTTCCAGAACAAGAATTTTGGCAAAATGAAGCTCGCGCTCTTCTTACTGGTGTTATGCTTTATTTAGTGGCCGATCCTAATAAACCCGCAACTTTAGGAGAAGTTGTTAGAACCCTTAGAAATGATGATGTTATTTATAATTTAGCAGTAGTTCTTGATACCATGGGTAAAATAATTCACCCAGTTTCTTACATGAATATTGCCTCTTATTTGCAAAAACCAGATAAAGAACGCGGCTCCGTTACCTCAACTGCCAACTCATCTTTAGAGCTTTGGTCTAACCCTTTAATTGATACCACAACCGCAACTAGTGATTTCAACTTACATAAATTTAAAACCGAACCACATACCGCTTATATTGGTCTAACCCCTGATAACATTAGCCGCTTGAAACCTTTAATGGGAATGTTTTATCAACAAGCTGCAGCATTTTTTACCGCAAAATTACCTCAACCACATGAAAAATTTGGCGTTTTAATGCTAATGGACGAGTTTCCAACTCTTGGTAAAATGGAGCAATTTTTATCAGGTATCGCTTATTTCCGCGGTTACAAAGTCAGGCTTTTTCTCATCATTCAAGATACAGAACAGCTGAAAGGAATTTATGAAGAAAGTGGTATGAACTCATTTTTATCAAACTCAACTTTCCGCATTACATTCTCAGCGAATAATATGGAAACTGCCAATTTGATTTCGCAACTTTTGGGAAATAAAACTGCTAATCAAGTTTCTTACAATAAACCAAAATACCTAGATCTAAATCCTGGAGCTCGTTCATTGCATGTTTCAGATGTGCAGCGCGCTTTATTGCTACCACAAGAAGTAATTCAACTGCCACGCGAAGATCAGATAATTTTAATTGAAGCTCAGCCACCAATTCGCTGCAAAAAAATCTTCTACTTTAAAGATAAATTCTTTACTCACAGATTGAAGAAGAAAACCAAGATTCCTCAACAAAAACCTTACATGCCTGATTATAGCAAAAACAAATCTTCCAAAGAGCCAGAAGGTGGTGAAGCTTCAGCCTCAGGCGGCGCCTTAAATGGATAATAATTTAATAAATTAAAATGTTAATTTCATCAAAAGCCATTAAAGCAGCAGTAATTGGCGATCCAATTTCACATTCTTTATCGCCAAAAATTCACAATTTTTTATTAGAAAAATATCAAATTGATGGCATTTATCTTGCGTTACAAATTAACAAAAATGATCTTTCAAGTTCAGTTGAATCGCTTGTAAAAATGGGCTTTGCTGGCTTCAATGTCACAATTCCTCATAAGGAAGAAATATTTAAAATCTGCGATTTCAAAAGCAAAACTGCCACTTTAACTGGCGCAGTAAACACGGTCATAATTACTGAAGATAAAAAACTTTTTGGTCATAATTCTGATGCTGAAGGTTTCTTAAATAATTTAAAAAACTGCCATCCAAATTTCGATTTAAAAAATAAAACTGCTTTTGTAATTGGTGCTGGAGGAGCTTCCAGAGCCATTATTTACGCTTTAATAAAATCGGGAGTGAAGAAAATCTTTATTACCAATCGCAATGAAAATCGCGCTTTAGAATTGATTAAAAGTTTTAATGAATATGCTGCAAAAAAATCTTGTGAAATTGAGATTTTATCAGCAAAAAATTTCGAAGAAAATTTAAATGAATGCGATATTTTAATAAATTCAACATCACTTGGAATGCAAGGGCAAAAAGCATTGCAAATTGATTTAAAAAATTTACAAAAATCAGCAATTGTTTACGATATTGTTTACAAACCTTTAATGACTGATCTTTTGCAGACAGCTGCAAGAAACGGCAATAAAATTGTTACTGGAATTGGCATGTTAACTCATCAAGCCTTGATTGGATTTGAAGCTTGGTTTAAGAAAAAACCTGAAATTGATAAAGAATTAGAAAACAACGCCATAACTTGGTCACAATCTTAATAGTTTAAATATGCTAAATATAATAAAATCAACAATCCGAATCATAAAATCTTTTGCAATTTTCTTATTACTGATCTGTTTGGTAGTTTTTATGATCGATAATCGTGAAATTATTACCATAAACACTTATCCACTGCCATTCAAAATTGAGCTTAGGGCATTCTTGGTTATGATTTTATTCTTTGTTCTTGGAATGTTATTTGGGTTTTTGGTTTTTTCGCAAAAGATGATTAGTAAATCGATTAGTAATTTTAAGGATCGTCGTAGGCTTCAGAAGTTGGAGAAGGCTGGTAAAAATATTTCTACTTCAAGTTAGTTAAATCACCCGTCTCAATCGCTATGCGATTGATCCACCCTCTTTTTCAAAGAGGGCTTACCGCGCTTTTAGCCCTCTTTGAAAAAGAGGGTGGATCAAATGCGTTAGCATTTGAGACGGGTGATTTAAATAATTCCCAAAATCTCTCAATCAATTCTTGATTTAAAACTTTCAGCAAATAATATAGTAAACATCTCATCTTTAATTACTGTGTTCTTTTACTCTTCAACAGTAAATATTCTAACTAAAATTACTAATTTAAACCTTAACCAAACTAAATATGGCAAGTAATCTGACTGTAATGGGCAATAAAGAAATTTTGCTGGTTGCTGAAAATATCGCTCATGAAAAAGGCATCACACCTGCAGAAGTTGTAGGCGCCATGGAAGAAGGCATCAAACTTGCCGCAAAGAAAAAATATGGTACTCACTTAGAAATTGACTGCAAAATTGATAAAAAATCTGGTCAAATTAAGTTATTCAATAATCTGCAAATTGTTGCTGATGATTCTATTGAAGGTTTCGATGTAAGAACTCACATCACTTTAAAATACGCTAAGCAAGAAGATAAAAATGCTGAACTTGGCGGTTTCATAGTTCAAGAACTTCCTCCAATCGACTTAAACCGCGTAGTTGCGCAAGTTGCTAGAAATGAAATTATTAAAAAAGTTAAAGAAGCTGAAAAAAATAAAGAATATAACGAATTTAAAGAACGCATTGGCGATATTGTTAGCGCTTCTGTTAAAAAAGTTGGTCTTAAAAATATCGTTATGGAAGTTGATGGTTATGAAGCTGTTATTCACGAAAGTGGCTTAATTCCAAGAGAAAATTTTCGTGTTGGTGATCGCATGAGAGTGTATGTTGAAGATGTTAGAAAAGAGCCGCATGGCGCGCAAATCTTCTTGTCTCGTACTCATCCACAATTTTTGGTTAAACTTTTTGAACAAGAAGTTCCTGAACTTTATGATGGCAATATTGAAGTTAAAGCTGTGGCTCGCGATCCGGGATCTCGCGCTAAAATTGCAATTTATTCAAGAAGAGATGATATTGATATTATCGGTTCATTCATTGGAATTAGAGGCAGCAGAGTTCAATCTGTAAGTTCTGAACTTCGTGGTGAAAAAATTGACATTATTAAATGGTCCTCAAATGTTGCTGAAATGGTTGTGAGCTCATTAACTCCTGCTAAAGTTAGCAAAGTTGTAGTTGACGAAGAAAATGGTTTGATTGAAGTTGTGGTTGCTGAAGATCAGCTTAGCCTTGCTATTGGTCGTGGTGGACAAAATGTTAAACTGGCTTCTAAAATGGTTGGTTATAAAATTGATGTCATGACTGACGAACAAGAATCTGTAAAAAGAACTGCAGAATTCAACCAAGCTTCTAAATTATTCGTTGAAGCTCTGGATGTTGAAGAAATGATTGCTAACTTACTTGCATCTGAAGGTTTCTTATCAGTTGAAGATTTAGCTGAAGCTGAAATTTCTGAAATTCAATCTATTGAAGGATTTGATGAAGAAGTTGCAAAAGAACTTAAGAGAAGAGCTGAGGAATATTTACAGAAAACTGCTTAGATAAAAAAGTATTGTCATCCTTGAATCCTTAGGATTCTGGGATAACAGATTTTTTTATAAGATTTAAATTCAGGCTCATTTGAGCTTGTAAAATAATATATCGTTCAAATGACTGAAACTGACAATCAAAACACAACTCGCTCAACACTTACATTAAAACTTAAGCCAGCTGCTGATTCATCAACTCTTACCTTAAAGAATGTTGAAAATAAAAAAATTAGCAGCTCCACCGTTCAAGTTACAATTAAAGGTAGAAAGAGAGAGGTTAAAAATGACTCTTCTGAATTAAATAAGAGAGAGCTTGAAGCTAGATTTAAAGCAGTTTCTGAAACAAAAAAATTAAATTTAGAAGATGATGTTAATAGTCATGACATTTTGAGTAAACTTGCCAAAAGCAAAAAACAAGAACAAGCGCAAGAAGAAACTGAATCTGAAGTAATTCAAAATGAAGTTGCAACTAATGATGAAAATATTTCTACAGAAGTAGAAGTTAAAGAAGTTGTTAAAGAGAAAAAAGAAAGCTTAGATTTAGATAATTTTGATGTTAGAAATAAAATCAAACAAAGCGTTGCCATCACTAATCGCGAAAAGGAAGAAAGAGAAAAAATTATTGGGGAAAGAAAAAAACTAGAAGATGAGAAACTTGCGCTTGAAAAAATAGAAAAAGAAAAAAAATTAAAACAAAAGAAATTTACTTCTAACCCTTCTAGCAACACTCCAAGCTTTGAAAAAGAAGATTCTTTTGCTAAAAAAGGCAAGCCCTCTTTCCGCGACGACAGATCATCTAGCAAAAAATTTACTTATATAGTTGATGAAGATGGCTCTTACTCTGACAGCTTTTCAAGAAAAAGAAAAAGACAAAAATTAAAACAACAACAATTAGAGCAATCACAAAAAGAATATAAAAAAGTTGCACGCGAAGTTATGTTGCCTGAACTTATCACAGTTTCAGAACTTTCAGATCGTATGTCAGAAAAAGCTGGCGATTTGGTAAAAAAACTTTTTGTGATGGGAATGGTTGCCACCAGTAATCAAGTTATTGATGCTGATACTGCTGAGCTTTTAGTTGTAGAATTTGGACATACTGCAATAAGAGTTTCTCACTCTGATGTAGAAAATATTTTAGAAGAAGATGATCCAACAGTTGAAAAATTACCAAGAGCTCCTGTAGTTACTATTATGGGACATGTGGATCATGGCAAAACTTCACTTCTTGATGCAATTCGCACTACCGATATTGTAAGTGGAGAAAGTGGTGGAATTACTCAACATATTGGCGCTTCTAGAATTAAAACCAATTGTGGAAAATATATTACATTCTTAGATACTCCAGGTCACGAAGCTTTTACTGAAATGCGTTCTCGTGGCGCTAATGTAACGGATGTAGTGGTATTAGTTGTTGCTGCTGATGATGGAGTTAAAGCTCAAACAATTGAAGCGATTCATCATGCTAAAGCTGCTGGCGTTCCAATAATTGTTGCTGTTAATAAAATTGATAAGCCTGATGCTGACCCGCAGCGCGTTAAAAACGAACTTTTATCTTACGATATAATCGCTGAAGACTTGGGCGGTGATGTTATGTTTATTCCAGTTTCTGCTAAAAATAAAATCAATCTTGATAAGCTTGAAGAAGCAATTTTATTGCAAACTGAAGTATTAGAATTGAAAGCTCCTTATTCTGGAAAATCAAGCGGCGTGGTTATTGAATCAAGAATTGATCCTGCAAAAGGCGTGGTTGCAACTCTCTTGGTTCAAAAAGGTACCCTTGATATTTCAGACTTAATTGTGGTTGGAACTTCTTACGGTAAAATCAGAAAAATGACTGACGATAAAGGCAAAAACATTAAAATTGCCACTCCATCAATGCCAGTTGAAGTACTTGGTTTAGATAATGTGCCTAATGCTGGAGATAGATTTGTTGAGGTTTCTGAAGAAAGACAAGCTCGTGAAATTATTTCTTATCGCTCTAGAAAAGATAAAGAAGAAAAATCTTTAAAAAATTCAGCTAGAAGTTTTTCTGATATTTTTAAAGAATCTGGAAAAGGCACTTTAAAATATTTAAATGTTATTATTAAAGGCGATGTACATGGTTCTGTTGAAGCCTTACAAGGAAGCATTACCAAACTTAATACTGATGAAGTTGCAATTAAAGTGATCCACTCTGCAACTGGCGGAATCACTGAAACTGATATTAGTTTAGCAGCAGTTTCTGGCTCAATTATCATTGGCTTTAATGTTAGAGCTAATGTTGCAGCTAAAGAATTGATAAGAGTTAAAAATATTGATGTTCGCTATTACTCAATTATTTATAATGTTGTTGATGACCTTAAACTTCTGCTTTCTGGAATGTTAGAACCAACTAAAAATGAAGAATATCTTGGACAAGCTGAAATTAGACAAGTTTTCAAAGTTTCTGGAGTTGGAAAAATCGGCGGTTCAACAGTTATTGACGGTGTCCTTAAAAGAAGCGCCAAAGCTAGATTGCTGCGTGATAATGTGGTAATTTATGATGGCGTTCTAAAAACTCTAAAACGCTTTAAAGATGATGTTAAAGAAGTAAAAAGTGGTTTTGAATGTGGAATTGCTTTTGAAAATTATGAAGATATTAAAGAGAAAGATATGGTTGAATGTTACGAGATTGTTGAGCAAAAAAGATCTTTGTAACTTGTAATTCTAAGTTGTGACTAATGCTCCTAAAGTTGGGATATACTAGTCACGCATTCCGACTAAAAAATAATTACAGAACATGACCTCACAAAAATACGCCCTTTCCTCTCGCATAATTCACTGGCTAATGTCAGTAATTATCATTGCACTTCTTGGCTTAGGAATTTACATGACAGAGTTTCTCTCAAAAGAAGCTTCTAATAAAATGGATATTTATAATCTTCATAAATCGCTTGGCGTTGTTGTTTTGATTCTAATTTTCTTACGCATCATTAACCGCCTTGTAAAATCAACTCCCAAAATTCCTGAAACAATAGCAAAATCAGAAAGAATTTTAGCGCATTTAGGTCACTTTGGGCTTTATGTTTTAATGGTTATTGTGCCACTTTCTGGATATTTAATGTCTAATTCATTTGGTTACCCAGTTCATCTTTTTTCAATTAAAATGCCTGTAATTGCTCAAACCAACTTTGACTTAGGTAAAATTTTTGCCGAAACTCATGAAATTGCAGCCTATGGACTTCTTGCTTTAGTAACTCTGCACATTTTAGGCGTAATTAAACATCGCTTTTTTGACAGGCCTGAAAATGATGTTTTAAAAAGAATGCTATAATATGCTAAAAAATCGAATCATTCCGTGCCTTGATGTAAAAGATGGTCGCGTGGTAAAAGGTGTAAATTTTGAAAATCTTATTGATGCTGGCGATCCAGTTTCACAAGCAAAATTCTATTATGAAGAAGGTGCTGATGAATTATGTTTTCTTGATATTACCGCTTCTAACGAAAATCGTTCAGCCATTTTCGATACAGTAAAAAAAGTTGCTCAAGTTTGCTTCATTCCTTTAACGGTTGGTGGTGGAATTAGAGCTATGGAAGATTTTCAGCAATTGCTTTTAAGTGGTGCTGACAAAGTTTCTGTAAATAGCGCCGCTATAAAAAATCCTGATTTAATTTCTGAAGCTGCCAACAAATATGGCGCGCAATGTGTAATTGTGGCAATTGATGCCAAAAAAAATGCTCAGGGAAATTACGAAATTTTTACTCATGGTGGCAGAAATTCTACAGGAATTGACGCAATTGAGTGGGCAAAAAAAGTTACTGAACTTGGTGCTGGAGAAATTCTTTTAACATCAATGGATAAAGATGGAACCAAGTCTGGCTATGATTTAGAGCTAATTCAAAAAATCACTTCCCAAATTTCAATTCCCGTAATCGCTTCTGGCGGAGTTGGAAATTTACAACATTTGGCTGACGGCATAAAAGCCGGCGCCAACGCCGCCCTCGCCGCTTCAATTTTTCATTTCAAAGAATATTCAATTCATCAAGCTAAAGAATTTTTAGCGAAAGAAAATATTGCAGTTAGAATATAGACTTATCATATTAAAAAAGGGACAATTGTCCCTTAGCATCAAGTAAATATTAGCTTCGTGGAACCCGTCATGCAACGGGGCAACAAACTTAGAGTTCATAGTTCCATTTGTTACCCCGCACTTTTTGTGGGGTCAATGCGGCGTTTTAAATGTAATACCAATTATCACAATTAAATATACATTTGAGCTTCATCTTTTTGGTCTAAAATTTAGAAAAAAAACCTTCTGTATATCCTGATAAAGGCGGTTTTTCTTCTAAATTTTATCCTCAAAAATCTTTCGCTTAAATGTATATTTAATTGTGATAATTGGTATAATAAATTTACCTTGAGAAAAAACTCCTTTAGAAATTTTGAAGGAAAAAGATATACCAAACTAAAAATCTTTACTCTCAATAAAGTTTGTTTGGTATATGGGTCACAAGGTGGGGCGCTGCTCATGAAACATAAAATAAAAACTATACCAGACTAAAGATATTTAGTCTGGTATAGTGGAAAGTTTTATTAATCAAAAAGAAAAGGCTGGTCTGAAGATAGATTAAATGAAAGCGCAGAACATTCAGAAAAAAAGAGCAGCAAGAACTGTTACTCGACTTTTTGATTTGGGAAAATCTAATGAAAAAGGTTAAGAATAAGAATGCTTAACCTTCTTAGGTTTCTGTTTTGAGATTGATGTGGCTAAAGCGATTAGATATTTTTTGCTTTGCGCGTTTTCAATGCGACTGAATGCCTTTACCAATGGCAGAAGTTCTTTATCAAACATCTTGGTTTCTTTTACCTGCCTTTTACTGCTTTTGAAGTTATAATTATAATAATCACGATCAGCTTTTATTCCCAAGAAAAAGTCACTTATTGGCTTATTTAGAAGCTGCGAAAATTCAAAAAGTTTACTGGCACTAACGCGGTTTTTTGCCTTTTCATATTTCTGAATTTGTTGGAAAGATAATCCTGTAAGCTCACCTAATTGATCTTGCGTCATACCAGCGGCAATACGAAATTGTTTTAATTTTTGAGCAATATATTCATCAACTGGCGTTACTTTATCTAATAACATTTTTTTAGTTCTTTGGTTTGTGAATTAAAAATACTAAAAGTGTTAATATTAATAAAATTAGCGGATAAAAACCGTATTTAGAGTAAATCGTTGGCTCGAGACTTTTAATAAAACTTACATCAATAAATCCTTCTTCATTAAGATCGATTTTTTTGACAACTCGACCAAAAGGATCAAAAAAAGCTGTGATACCAGTATTAGCAACTCTTGCTAAAGATATTCCATATTCCACGGCACGCATTTTTGCCATATCAAAATGCTGATATGGCCCAGAGCTTTTGCCAAACCATGCATCATTTGTAAGGTTGACTAAAAGATCAGGGCGATTTTTCTTATCTATAATTTTATCAGAAAAAATCACTTCATAACATAATAAAGGACTGAAAGACAAAGAGCTGGTTTTAACCGTTTTTGCCCCCTCACCTTCACTAAATCCAATTGCACCATCAGTAATTTTACTGACAAAGGGTAAATATTTTTGTAACGGTATATATTCGCCAAATGGCACTAAATGATGCTTGTCGTAATAATCTATTACACCTGAATCTCCGACTGCAAAAACACTGTTCCACACACCTTCAACCTCATCTGAAGAGGAATATTTTACCCTTACAGCACCAGTAATTAATGCCCCATCACTTGGGGTTGCCAATTTTAACTTATCAAGCAACTCAGGGTTACCATCAATAGCATAAGGTACTGCGGTTTCTGACCAGATAACAATTTTAACTGTGTTTAAATCTTGTGAATTTGTTAGCTTAATATGTTTTAAAAAATTCCGATATTTCTGCTGCGCATCCCACTTCATATCTTGCTGGATATTGCCTTGCACTAATCGCAATTTTTTATCTTCTTCTGCGATGATTCTGCTTTCATCAATGCAATAATGTCCATAAAAAAGGCTTAAAATAAAAAAGAAAAATAAAGTTGTGCCAAAAACTTTATCACTAAAATTGGATTTTTTGATGGAAATTTTTCTATTTTCAAATTTAAAAAATGAGGTTGGGATAAGGCAAATAAAGACTGAGAAGAGACTCAAACCCCATATTCCAAAGATATTGGCTATTTGACTTAAACTATCACTAAAAGACCAAATATAGCCCAGCAAATTCCATGGAAAACCTGTAAATAAAAAGGCGCGTAATATTTCAAAAATCAGCCAGAAAATAGCAAAAATTATGGCTTTTTGATAAGTTGCCGAAAAATTAAATTTTTTGATTAAAGCTTTGTAAGATAAGGTAAATAAGGCTAGATAAATTGCTAAAACCCCCGGAATCAGAGTGACTGCGAAAGGAATTAACCAAGCGAATTGTGAGGCATCAACTAAAAGTGCGATTGCGATCCAATAAACCCCCACCAAGAAATATCCAAAACCATAAAACCAACCAAGCCAGAAGATTCGCTTTTTTTGTCCTTCATTTTCTAGTAAGAAATAAAAAGCTGAAATTGAAATAATTGCTGCGGGGAAAAAATGAATTGGGGCGAAGGCTAAGTTGCATAATGCTCCAGCGATGAAAGATGTAAAGAATTTGCTTTTTAGGAAAGTTTTTATTTTGTTCATAGTTTTAATAAATTGATAAAGTCGTAAAACGCTCTAATTGTCATCCTGAACGAAGTGAAGGATCTCTTCTCAGTCTCATGAGATGTTTAGCTTCGCTCAACATGACAAAGTAGCTGTTTTGATTAATTCCTTACATAAACCTCAAAATCATAAACAACTTTTTTATCTGAAGGTTTTATTTGGTCAAAAATATTGGGATTTTTTGTTGGAAGATTTTTCTGCAATATTTTTATATCGCCTACCATTATGATTCGAGATTCATAATGAAAGTTTTTAAAGAATATCTTTTTAAACTCTGGATCCAAAAAATAATACTCTAAGAAGCCAATATAACAGCGATCTTCCGCGTTAAATTTATCTGCATTAATGAATATCAGCTTTATATTCTGATTTTTTATTTGGCTTTTCAAAGATTCAAATAAATAAGTAAAAGTAAAAACCTTATTTTGATCATTAACATCATAAAAGAATTTGCCTTTCCCACCATATTCTGCACCAATGAAAGCCGTATGACTTTTTAAATAATTCTCCTTACCTAAATAATTTATAATAGGAAATTGGTGAGAATTTAGATCTGAAAATACCAGAATTCCATCTTCTTTCTTAGGCGCGTAAATTTTTGCATAATTAGCAATATTATCAGAAAGAGTGTTGGGAAATTGAGGAATGCGAATTTTGTTATCAGAAAAATCCGCAACTGCTTTTACATAAGAATAAAAAAGAGCAAAAATTGTAACTGTTACAACAAAAACAAAAAATGGTGAGAATTTTTTATAAAATTTAGCGTGTAGCTTTTCAAAGAAAAATAAAACTATAAATAATGATAAGAGATTTACAGTAGCAAAGCCCCAAAGCCCTAAATATTTTATGGATAATAGCGTGGTTATTAGCAATAAAATATAGACACAAACGGCAATAATAACTTTTTTACCAAAATTTTTAGTTTTAAAAATTTGCCACTGAGATGGCTGCTCTTTTTTGATTCTTATAAAAAAAACAACAGGAATTATTAAAGCTGCAAACCACCAAATATTTATAAATCCCGCACTGGAAAATATCAGCCATGGAAAATTATCTAAATCAAAAATAGGCAAAAAAACCAATGATGTGATTATGAATTTATTTTCACTAAAAGAGAATTTTTGCGACCCAATTAAATCATAAGTAAATTTTAGCAGACAGATTGTTGCAATTGCATAAAAAACCGCTCCTTGATCGATGGTGCCAATATTTTCTAAAACCGTTAACACTGAAGCGGCAGTAAATAATAAAGCCAAAATCTTGTCATTATAAGAAAATTTTAGACGAGAAAAAATTAGAAAAATAAAAGCATAAATTACAGTTTTTACTGCCAGCTGCCTAAAAGAATTATCCAAAAATATTTTATAATTATCGTAAGAACCATAAACCTTTTGCCACATTGGTACCATGAATTCAAAGAATTCTGGAGTGAATTTAATCATAAAAAGTAAATAGGCACAGCCAATCAAAACCGTGATTAATTTATCTATTTCAAAGAAAAATTTGAGAGATTTTTTTTGCCATAATTTGTAAAATTCAATAAAAATTACAAAAATCAAATAATGCGGTTTTAAACATCCAATCAATCCCATCAATATTCCGCGCCATAGAAGTTCTTTTTTAGTTAAAAGAATTTTTCTCTCAAAAGAAAATGAAATATATGGATAAAGACAAATTAAAAGTAGGCTGGTTTTAGTGCCAAATTCGCCAATTTGCAAAGCTCCTATGCGTAGAAAAAAACTTAAAACATAAGATATAATTATCAGATTATAATGAGCTTTATCGTCGTAAATTGTGGTTTTTTGTAAAATTTTTGCTGACCAAAAGATTGCTAAAATTGCTAAAATATTTATAATCAGCTCTGAAGTGATGATTGGATTGATGTGAAGCAAGTTTGAAATGTGATATTCAACAGCATAAATGTAAAATGAGAGAGGAAAATTGCTCTCAAAAAAATGATAATAATATTTTTTTCCTTGAGCAATTTTTTTGCCAAGATCAATGTAGACACCAGTATCCGCGCCAATATCAATTATGGAGCGCAGAAAAATGCTTAGTAAAAATATGAAGGCGCAAGAAATTATTAGAAAGTTTTTTGAACATAAAATTCTATTTCTTGTCATTTCTACTTCTTTCATTGTTATTTCTTTCCTTGTCATTTCTACTTCTTTCATTGTTATTTCTTTCCTTGTCATTTCTACTTCTTTCATTGTCATTCCCGCGAAAGCGGGAATCCAGAACTAACTTTATCAAAAAACTGGATTCCCACCTTCGCGGGAATGACAATGAACTAGAATCTTCTGGTATAAATTTCAAAATCGTAAAGAGGTTCTTGTTTAGAAAGTTTTATATTATCAAAACTATCTTTTTCTTTTGAGAGAAATTCAATTTGCGGAATTTCTTTTAGATCTGTAGCAGCAAAAATTCTTCCTGCATATTCGTAATTTTCTAAGAAAATTTTTCTAAATTCTAAATCTTGAAAATAATATTCTAAAAATTCAATTGTACAGCGATCCTTACGCGTCAAATATGTTAAGTTATTGATGAATAGAATTTTAGTATTTTTATCTGACATTCTATTTTTCAAATTATTCATCATATAATTTATAGTAAAATTCGCCTCTTCAGATTTTTTTTGACTAATTTTATCAAACAAAAACATTGTTCTAATTGTTTCATCACTTTTTCCATTGCCAAGAAAATTTGCCACGGGCATTCTGTCAAAAATATGATATGAAAAAATCAAAACCTGATCATCTTTCTCTTTTAAATGGGTTTTAGAATATTCAATCAGGCTTTCGCTGAAGAAGTTAGGAGATTTGTAAAACACATTTCCTTGATAGGAATCACTGATCGTAAAAATATAAAAAGATAATAAACTAGCAGCTAAGGAAGATTGAACAAAGATGAAAAAAGAAGAAAATTTCTGATAATATTTTTGATAATATTTTTCATATAAAAATAAAAATAAGAAAAAAATTAATACCGACATTAAGTTAAAAATTCGCGACTTTTGTTCTGCCAGAACTATACCGATAAGAGCTACTGCAATGAAGGTTGACGAGGCTATTAATAAAGATGTTATGGAATATTTTTTTCTAAATTCTGGAAAGTCTTTTTGCAATTTTTTATAAAGACAAAATGAAGCAATTGGAATTATAATCACCCAGAAAAATATTAGCGATCTCATGGTTTTTAGATCTTCGTCCAAAAAAGATAACACCAGTAAGCCTGCAAGCAAAAATACATCATTAGTGGTGAGATTATTTTTTTGTGACTTTATAAAATCATAAAAAAACTTTACAAAAACCGCCGTTGCTATGCCAAAAAAACAAGCCCCTCGATCTTCACTGATTAAGCCTTCTAACAGAAGAATGATGACGCTTGCAAGCCCAACTAAAAATAAGATTTTATCTTGGGATGAAAATTTTTGTTTTAGGAAAACCAAAAAAATACCTAATATGATGATTTTCGCAAAAATATTATAGGATAAATAATAGATAAAATTATCGCTTTCATAGGCCTGATAAACGCTTGACCACATTGGTACCATGTACTCAAAAAACTCTGGCGTAAATTTTATCATAAAAACCAAATAAGCACATCCCACCAGAATCATGATTAGCTTGTCTAATTCTAAGAAAAATTTTGTAGATTTATTTTGCCAAAATCTACTTACTTCAATAATGATTGGTAAAATTATATAATGTGGCTTGAGACATGGAATCAACCCCGCTAATATTCCACGCCATATTTTATCTTTGTTATTAAGTGGAATTTTTCTGGCAAAAGAATAGGAAATATATGGAAAAGCTAAAGCCAGATAGAAAGAAGTTTTAGTTAAAAATTCGTTATATGCTAAAGTTTCAACACGCAAAAAGAAACCAAGCGCGAATGAGCTAATGATAAGGTTTTGATAAGTTTTGCTAAGATCAGATTTCTTTAAAATATATGATGAAGAGACTATAGAAATAATTCCCAGAAAATTTATAAAATAATCTGCAATAATTATTTGGCTAAAACCTGTAAATTGTGATATGTAATAGGGAATTAAATGTATTAAGAAAGAAAGTGGAAAATTGCTTTCAAAAAAATCGTAATAATAGCGTCCACCTTGCGCAATTTTAGAGGCAATTTCAATGTAGAAGCCGCTATCATAGCCAATATCTACCCTTGATCTAAGAAAAATACTTAGCAGAAAAATGATAGAAACTGACCAAAGGCAGAAATTTTTTGAGCCTAAAAGTTCATCAACTTTACTTAAAAAGCTTCGAGATTTTAATAATAAAAAATTCTCCAATTTTTTGCCGTAAATTTGTCTTTTTTCTTCAATGTTTTTTTGAATTTCTAAAGTATCGATCTTTATCATTATAGTTAAGAAAACTGGTTGAATCTTTTGCGTTCTAGGTGAAAATAAAGTAAGACTTATCAAAATTTTGAACTTCAAGAAGAGATCCTGAACTTGTTTCAGGATCTATGCGGGATTCTATATTTTATGCCTATTTAGATATACTAATCGCAATAATTACAAATTAGTAAATAATAAACCAAACAAAAAAATGACAAAAGCTATCACAATCGCATATGGCGATGGTATTGGACCAGAAATTATGGAAAGTACCATCGAGATTCTTAAAGAAGCTAAAGCTGATCTTTCTTTTAATGTCATAGAAGTTGGTAAAAAAATTTACGAAAAAGGCTTTAATTCTGGGCTTATGCCGTCTGCTTGGGAAAGTTTAGAAAATACCAGAGTGCTTTTGAAAGCTCCAATTACAACACCTCAAGGCGGTGGATATAAAAGCTTAAATGTTACAATGCGCAAGAAGCTTGGGCTTTTCGCCAATATCAGACCAATCATTAGTTTTTCACCATTCATTGTTACAAAATTTCCTAAAATTGATGTAGTGATTGTGCGTGAAAATGAAGAAGATCTTTATGCTGGAATTGAATATCGTCAGACGCAGCAAACTTACCAATGCTTGAAAATCGTAACTCGCGAGGGTTGTGAAAAAATTATTCGTTACGCTTTTGAATATGCCGTTGCTAATAATCGCAAAAAAGTTAGCTGCTTTTCTAAAGACAATATTATGAAAATGACTGACGGTTTATTTCATAAAGTTTTTAATGAAATTGCCGCTGAGTATCCAGATATTCAGAACGATCATTACATTATCGACATAGGAACAGCCCGCCTTGCGGCAAGACCTGAAATTTTCGATGTAATTGTTACCATGAATCTTTATGGCGATATTATTTCTGATGTTGTTGCCGAAACATCTGGCTCTGTTGGTTTAGCTGGTTCTGCCAATATTGGCAAAGATTATGCCATGTTTGAAGCAATTCATGGATCAGCTCCTGACATTGCTGAACAAGATATCGCTAACCCTACTGGATTATTACATGGCGCTGTCATGATGTTAATTCACATTGGACAATATGAAGTTGCCAGCAAAATCAGAAATGCTCTTTACAGAACTATTGAAGATGGCATTCACACTGCAGATATTTACAATGAACAAAATAGTAAAAAGAAAGTTGGCACTAAGGAATTTACTCGTGAAGTAATTACAAGACTTGGTCAAAAGCCAATGAATTTGCCAGTTGCAAATTTTTCGGCAGAAAAAAATTCAGTACAAAAAACCAATTCTATAACTGCGCCCGTTGTTGATTCTAAAAAGTCTCTAATCGGTTTTGATCTTTTTATTGATTGGCAACAAGAATTTAATGACTTGCTAGACCTTCTAAAACAAATGGAAAGTGAAAAATTAGAAGTAAAAATGATTAGCGCTAAAGGTTTATTATTATGGCCTCTTATCGATCAACATATGGCTCCAACTTACAATAAAGGACAAACCATTTTGCGTTTCATAGGCAAGGGAATTACTGGAAAATCAAGCAACGATATTATTGATGCTGAAAAAACTATTTCTCATCGAGACATTGTTGAAATGTTGGATCTTATTATTAAGAAAAATGTTGATTTCGTGAAATATGAAGGCTTGTATCTGTTTGATGGAAAGTCTGGATATACTTCAGGTCAGGGGGAATAATTCTTGTAGCTTTAAATCAAAAACTCATGAGATCCTTCAATTCGTTCAGGATGATAGCAAGAATGTCATGTCACGCGAAGCGAAACATCTCTCAAGATTAGAATAATTAAGAAATATGAAACAGGACAATATCAATTATACAAAAATGTTTGAAGTATTTGAAAACACTGTTTCAGACTCTGACTTTTACTTGCAGTCTCTTTCCCTAATTGTCTGCTTTATCCTTTCATATATTTTTTACCAAATTAGTAAAAAGGTTATTTTTCCCAAAATTACCAGAGCTGCTCTTAAAAAAGATTTGGGACTTAATAAGTTCATTAATAAATATTTCTCTCCTTTATTATACCCTTTAATTGCGGTTATTGTAATGGCAATTGGACTTTCAATCTATGCGCAATTTTACAAAGAAGTCGCTATTTTTTCTGCCACATTAAAATTAGTCACCATATTTCTATTCATTCGCTTTCTGCGCATTTCTTCAAATAACAGCTTTGTTTCTAACGCTGCCGGATTTTTTCTAATACCATCTTTAGTTTTAGATACTCTTGGTTTGCTTGATTCAACCATAAATTATTTAGATCAATATGCTTTAAAAATTGGCGCGGTTAGAATTTCAATTTACCTTGTTATTAAAGCCTTCATTGTACTTTTAGTTTTATTCTGGGTATCAAATTTAATTATCAAAAAAAGTAAATTATATATTGATAGCAGCACCACAATCAAATCCAGCACCAAAGGCATTATTGGCAAATTTATAGATATCATCGTTTATTCATCTGTTTTAATTATCATTTTAAAGACTTTTGGCGTTGATATGACAACATTCGCCGTACTTGGTGGCGCAATTGGTGTTGGTATCGGTTTTGGTTTACAAAAAATTGCCTCAAATTTTATCAGTGGAATAATTCTTCTTTTTGAAAAATCAGTTGAAGTGGGCGATTGGGTAGAAATTGATAATGGTAATATTTTAGGAATAATAAAACATTTCAGTGGCAGATATACACTGATTGAATGTTTTGATGGCAAAGAAATTATGGTGCCTAATGAAGATTTTATTATCAGTAAAGTTACCAACTTAACTTACTCAAATAATCGCGCCAGAATTGAAATAAATTTAGGCGTTTCCTATGGATCAAATCTAGATGAAGTACAAAAAATACTCACTCAATGTGCAACACAACACCCAAGATGCATTAACTATCCAGAAATTGAATGCTTTGTTACTGACTTCGCCGATTCTTGCGTGAAGTTTACCTTATTCTTCTGGGTTAGCGATGTTACCAAAGGCAGAATGTCAGCGAAAAGCGATGTTATGATGGAGATTTGGAAGAAGTTTAAAGAATATGATATTCAAATTCCATTACCGCAAAGAGAAGTTAAAATTGTGCGTAGTATTGATGATGTTATTTAATTTTTGTCATTCCCGCGAAGGCGGGAATGACGAATTAGAAACTTCCCAAATATCTCTTCAAAGACTCTTCCCACTTATCACAAATTCCACCATTATCCATTGCTGAAAATTCAGGTCTTTTAGCGGGACGAGGAAATTCGGTGGTCTTAACTGAAATCACCTCAATTTTAATTTTACTAATCTCAAAAATTTTCTTAGAAAAATTATACCAATTCGTTACTCCTGATCCGCAAATATGATAGACACCAAATTGAGCTTTTTCTTCTATTAGCTTTTTAATTCCCAAAGCTAAATCATAAGTCCAAGTTGGACAACCGAACTGATCATTAACAACCTTAACCACGCTATTATTTTTAGAAATATTGAGCATGGTATTAACAAAATTTTTGCCATTCTTACCATAAAGCCAGCTTGTTCTTGCGATGTAATGAGATTTATTTTCCTCTGCCACATACTTCTCACCTAAAAGCTTTGAAGCTCCGTAAAAATTGATTGGATTAGCTGTATCAGAAGGAAAATAAGGAGATGTTTTTGTGCCATCAAAAACATAATCAGTGCTGATAAAAACTAATGGGATATTTTTTTCATTGGTGGCAATTGCCATATTTTTTGCACCAATAGCATTAGCTTCAAAAGCTAAATTCTGATTGGTTTCAGCATCATCAACTTTGGTGTAAGCGGCTGCATTAATTACAAAATCGCAGGGATTTTTTTCAAGAAAATTTCTTATTTGATTTAAATTAGTTAAATCAAAACTTGCTCTATTTGCTTTAACAACATTGTAACCCCAGTTGGAAAATAAATCAGCAGCTTCGCTGCCAAACATGCCATCAGCACCTGTTATTAAAATAGTTTTAGTCATTTAGAATGATATTATTAGATCTTTAAGAAATGGCAAAATTTGATCTTTTGATGAAACAATAGGATTTTTAACTTTCCAATCAATTGCTAAATCAGGATCATCAAATCTAATACCTTGTTCTGATTTTGGATCATATTCTGCCGATACTTTGTAAGAAACTTCCGCCTCTTTTGACAATACAGAAAAGCCATGGGCGAAGCCTTCTGGCACATAAAGCATTAATTTATTTTCTTCAGAAAGATTGATTCCAAAAACTTTTCCAAAAGTTTTTGATGATTTTCTTAAGTCAACTACGCAATCAAAAATTTCACCTTTGATGCATCTTACTAATTTTGATTGTTGTTTTGGACCAACTTGGAAATGCATGCCACGCACCACTCCATAAGTTGAATAAGAGTGATTATCTTGCAAAAAGTTATCTTTGATTAAACCTTTTTCAAAATCAGAATATTTGTAGCTTTCATAAAAATGACCTCGTTCATCGCTGAATATTCTTGGTTTTATTATTGCCAAATCGGCAAATTCATTTCTGGTAAATTCAAAATTCATGATATTGAAATTCAATTATGGTTTGACTTAAAAAGAAGCTGCATGCTAGATAGCACTTGTTTTCTATCAAGTATAATTATCAAAATTTCTAAACAAGTGTCAGAAAAAAAAGTAAAATCCTGTATTGTTGTTCCTGTTTATAAAAAGATTTCTGATGCTTGCGAGATTTTATCTCTTAAACAAGGATTAAAGGTTTTTCAATCTCATCCAATTATTTTTATCTGCCCGCATTCTTTTAAATCAGAATGGCTTGATGAATATAAAAATCTTCATCCAAATATAAATTTCAAACAATTTGATGATAATTTTTTTAAAAGCACCTTGTCTTACAATAGACTACTTTTAAGCGCTGATTTTTATGAGAAATTTTATGAATATGAATTCATGTTAATTTATCAGACAGATGCTTATGTTTTTGAAGATCAGCTAAATTATTGGTGCAATCAAGGCTTTGATTATATAGGCGCGCCTTGGTTTAGAAAATTTGATACCAGTGGTAAAGAGAAAGAATTTATTGAAAATGCTGGAAATGGTGGTTTTTCTTTGAGAAATATTACCAAAATCAACAATCTGATGCAAAGAAAGCTTACTTTTATTCAGATGATGAATTTAAGAAATATTTTAGCAAAATCTCGCATCAAATCTAATAAAAATATTATTTTTACTATTAGATTTTTTACTAGCTTCTTTAGTAAAAATAGCTCATTTAGTAAGGTTTGTGACTATATTTGCAAAAATGCTACACCCCCTAATGAAGATTATTTTTTAGCCGCAACCTTTCCTAAAATATTTTCAGAATTTAAGGTAGCAAAATCTTTTGAAGCCATTGCTTTTGCCTTTGAAGCTCAGCCAGAGAATCTTTACAAAATGAATGGTAAAAAATTACCATTTGGTTGCCATGCTTTTGCCAAATATTCACCAGAATTTTGGAAAAAATTTATTAATTTTTAAAATGAACGCACCAATAGCTTTTTTTTGTTTTAATCGCGCCGACAAAACCAAATTGGTTTTGGAAACTTTAGCAAAAAATGATTTAGCCAAAGAATCAGATATTTACATTTTCTGTGATGGACCTAGGAATATCAAGGATTTGAAAGATATTATGGAAGTTCATAAAGTTATTGATGAAGCGCAAGGTTTTAGAAAAAAATATCTTGCGAAAAGAGAAATTAATCACGGCTCACAATTTTCAATTATTTATGGAATCAATCAGGTGCTTGAGAAACACGATTCCATCATAGTTGTTGAAGATGATATTATTACCGCACCAAGCTTTCTAAAATTCACTAATGAAGCTTTAAATTTTTACAAAGATGAGAAAAATATTTGGTGTGTAAGTGGCTTTAATTATCCTAAAAATCTTATTACTTTTCCTCAAAATTACTCAGAAGATATTTTCTTTGTAAAAGGAAAAAACTCATCTTGGGGCTGGGGAACTTGGAAAGATAGGTGGCAGAAAATTGATTTTGAAATTAGAGATTATGAAGATTTTGTCAGCAATAAAGAATTGGTGGCTAAATTTAACCGAGCTGGCAGTAACATGGCAGACATGTTAAGAATGCAGCATAGTGGTAAAATCAATGCTTGGGACATTCAAATGTCTTATGCCATGTTTAAAAATGATGGATATTCAATGCAAAGCATTAAACCTTTAACAAAAAATATCGGCTTTGATTCAAGCGGCACTCACACATTTTCTGACTTAGATTTAACCAGTTTTAAATTTGAAAATATTTCTGATTTTAAGTTTAAAAAATTAGCGGAAATTACAAATAATGATATAGCTGAGAAAGCTTATTTAGACTTTCACCGTGACCCATTTTTCTTGCTTAAATGGGCAAGATCTAAGAAAAAAAGGAAGAATTTTAAGTGGCTTTTTGTAGGAATTATTTTTGCAGAACTAATTAATTTAGTTTTTCAAATTTTTTAACATCAGGTCTTTGCACAATCCTGAGATGAGCGAAGGATCTCTTGTAAACTCAAGAGATTCTTAACTCATCTCAGGATTGTGGTTTTTTATCACATTATAAAAAACTACAAAATCATTGTTCCAGCACCGCTTTCAGTAAAAATTTCCATCAATAAAATATTATCAACCGCACCATTTAGAATATGAGCAAAGCCAACTCCAGCTTCTAAAGCGCTGATACAAGTTTCAATTTTTGGAATCATGCCACCAGTAATCACACCATCTTGAATCATTTGCTTAGCAGTTGCGATATTTAAATGACTCACCAATTCACCATTTGGCAACATCACTCCGTCAACATCAGATAAAATTACCAATTTCAAAGCCTGTAGTGCACCAGCAATTGCACCAGCCGCAGTATCAGCGTTAATATTAAATGTTTCACCATTGTCGCCAATACCAATTGGCGCAATAACTGGAATAATATCTGAATCTTCAAATAAAGTTAAAATTTCTGGATCAATTTTGTAAGGCTCACCCACAAAACCTAAATTAAGAATTTTTTCGATATTAGAATCTGGATCTTTTTTCACTCTGGTTAATTTTTTTGCTCTAATTAAATTACCATCTTTACCGCAAATTCCGATTGCCTTACCACCCGCCGCGTTTATTTCTTTAACAATAATTTTATTGATTGAACCAGCTAAAACCATTTCTACCACATCAACAGTATCAGAATCTGTAACTCTTAAACCATCAACAAAAGAAGATTTCATGTTAAGTTTAGCCAACATTTGACCAATTTGCGGCCCGCCACCATGAACAATAACTGGGTTAATTCCAACCTGTTTTAAAAGTACCACTGTTCTGGCAAAGTTTTTTAAATTATTTTCACCACCCATCGCGCTGCCACCGAATTTAATCACAAATGTTTCTCCAGCAAATTTTCTCATAAAAGGCAACGCTTCACAAAGAACATCAGCCTTCTTAGACCATTCTTGATGACTTTTTTCTTTTTGAACCAGAATATCTCCAACTGGAGTAACACCTGCATCACCTTTATTGTCGCCAAAATTTATGATATTATCAGTCATTTTTAAATTATTATTAGTTAGCGGATTGTTTCTTATCATTCCCACGAAGGCTTGAATCTAGTGCTTATTTACTAAAAACTAGATTCCCACCTTCGCGGGAATTACAAGGGACTAATTTATTAAACTTAGATTTTTAATCAAGAAAAACATCAAATGACATTGTTTTTATCTTGCTAAGATTTTCTATTGTTGCAACCAATTGAGAAATGTTGGTATCAGAAAATTCAGGATATTCATTGACTAAAATAATTTCTGGCAAAATGCCTTTGCTTTTTAAAGCCTCAACAGCGCATAAACTGTGACTAATTGAACCCAAATAATTGGCACTTACCAATAAAACTTCAACTTGTAATTTGGAAATTAAATTTAAAAAAGTTTTATCATTAGTGATTGGAGTCATCACCCCTCCAGCTGCTTCAATGAATAAAAACTGATCTAATTTTATTGCCTCAGAAATTTTTTCCTGACAAAAATTTACAACTTGAGCAAAATCAATTTCTTTATTTTCTTGGTGCGCCGCAAGATTTGGAGAAATTGCAGCCTTGAAACGCCAAGGACTTATTTCATCAAAATTTTTTTTAGTAAAATCTTTTTTTAATATTCGCAAAATCTTCGCTGAATCACTTTGAAAATCATCGTCACGAAAACCACTGATAATTGGCTTTACAGCATTAAATGCTATTGCCTCTTCTTGTAATTTAGAGCAAATTTTTTCAACTAAAAATGTTTTACCTATGTCAGTTCCAATTCCAGCTATGAAGTAAATTTTATTTTTTAGAATCACTTTTAACCAAGAGTAGAGAATGTGCTATAAATTGGACCGAATACCGCAATTGTAATCCAAGCGATCATACCACCCATTACAATAGTTAGAGTTGGTTGAATCATGCCAACTAACCTATCAATAGAGTCATTTATTTCACGATCATAGAAGAACTTGATGTTCTTTAGAGCGCTATCCATATTACCACTATCTTCGCCAATCTTAAACATTCTAACTACAAGGTTGGGGAAATAACCAACTGAAGCAATTGAAGTTGCTAAAGATTTACCATCAGAAACCTGTCTCTTAATATCTTCAATACTGCTTTTAATAGCTTTATTTTTAACTACACCACAAGCTGCATCTAAACATTCAATAACCCCAAGACCACTTTTAAAAGTCATGGCAAAAAATTGACAAAATTTTGCAGTATCAATTTTATTTAGAATTGGACCGATGATGGGAACTTTTAACTTCAATTTATCAACAGGAATTTTAGTTACCTCAATGCGACCTAATAGTTTAATTGTCATCCATATGGCGGGTGGACCAAAAACTAGTAAGTACCAATAGTTTTTAGCAAATTCAGAAAATGCTATCAAAGAAACGGTTATTGCTGGCAATGCTATATCTTGAGAAAGCAAAAAACCCGTCACTTTTGGCACAACAACCGAAGTCATAACTGACAAAACCGCAAACATCATTAAAAGACCAAAAGTTGGACCGATTGTGGCTTTTCTGGTCTTTCTTTTCATATCCACATTCCATTTTAAATCTTCAACAATGTTGGTGAAAGCCTCAGAAAAGTTACCCGTTTTTTCACCAGTTGCAATCAAACCCACATAAACTGGTTTAAAAATATCAGGATATTTCGCCAAACTTTCTGAAAACAGACTACCATTCTTAATCAAATCATAAATTTCGTGCATTAAAACTTTAATTCTTGGAACATCTGAAGTTTGTTTAAGATCTTGAATGGAATCAATAATTGAAATACCCGCTTTGTCTAACTGCTCAAGATGGATGAATGTTGTCACTAAATCTCTTTGCTTTACTCTGTTGAAAAAACTAAATGACTGTTGGCTTTTTTCTAATTTACAAGAAACCAATTCTAAGCCTAATAATTTGAGGGTGTCAGCTAGCTCGTCTTGACTTTCCGCAGGCAATTTTCCTCTTTTATAATGCCCATTACCATCAACTGCTTTATAGAAATATTGGCTCATTTTTTATAATATTAAGATTATATAGACTATTGGGCAGTTAATTTTTTCATTTTTTTCAAAATCACATCTCTCTTTAATCTGGAAATATGATCGACGAAAGTAACTCCATTCAAATGATCAATCTCATGCTGAACACAAGTTGCCAGAATTCCATCTAAATTCATAACTTGTTCTTTACCATGATAATCTAAAAACTTTACTCTGACTTCTTGCGGTCTAACCACTTCAGCGCGAGCATCTGGAAAGGATAAACAGCCTTCATTATAACTGGATAATTCTTCTGATTTTTCCAAAATTTCTGGATTAACAAAATATAAAGGATTGGTATTTTTCACATGAACTCCACCGCAACTACCGTGATCGTGATGATGGTGGTGATGCTCTTCTGGTTCATAATCCACATCCATAACCAACACTCTTTTTAAAACACCAACCTGCACCGAAGCAAGACCCAAGCCTTGCTCTGCATACATAGTGTGCAACATATCATCCATAAATTTACGCAAATCATCATCAACCTTTTCAACAGGTTTTGAGATTTTTTTTAGCAATGGATTTAGAGCATAAACTAAAGGTAAAACTGCCATAAAGAAAAAATTATTATTTACTATCAGAGATATTTCCAAGTTTAAACATTAGCAATTACTAATTGCAATTTTGAATTTTTTCGCACACTTCTTTCAAAGCTTGCGAATAAATTTTATGCTCTTGTTTCAGAATTTTTGCCGCTAAAGTTTCTTTTGTGTAGTCTTTAAAAACCTTCACTTGTACTTGTTTAATGATTGGACCAGAATCCATTTCTTCGCGCACAAAATGCACAGTACAGCCTGATTTTTTTGCCCCCGCTTTAATGGCATCACCAACCGCATCAGCACCCTTAAATTCAGGCAAAAGTGAAGGATGAATATTAATCAAACGATCAAACCAACGCTGCACAAACCAAGGCGAAAGCAAGCGCATAAAACCTGCTAAACATATAATCTGCGCACCAGATTTTTCAACCTCTTCACTAACTTTTTTGTCAAAATTCTCACGAGATTTTTCTTTATCTTCTGGCGCTAAAATAAAATCTTTATGACTTACAATCGCAGTTTTAAACCCTTTTCCTTCCGCAAATTTTAATCCTTCCGCATCAGATTTATTAGACAAAACCAACACCACTTCTGCAGGAAATTCAGCACTATCACAAGCCTTTACAAGAGCTTGCATATTACTTCCCCGCCCAGATATTAAAATTGCAATTTTGATTTTTTTATTCACCACTTTTGAATTTTTTTCAATTATTTTTTTAAGCCTCCTTTGCAAAAGAAGGTAGATCATTCACTTTTACTTCAGCGAAAGCGAATGAGACGGAGGATTTACCAAATTCCTAATTTGGTCTCAATAAATACCTTCCTACAAAGCCAACATATTAACAATCAACTTAACCATCATCTCTTTACTCTTAGGCAAAGACTCCGCCACCAAAAGCGTCAAAGCCGCCAAATCAATATCATTAATTATTGGCTGATTATCCTTTCCAATCAAGCGTTTATTACGATTCAATTTTACAACCCTCATCCGCAACTGTTGCATTTTTTGCAATAACTGAATCCTTACTCTGGAATGAGTTTGCAGCACATTCCACATATAATGTTCCACCTCTTTTTCTAAAAGTAGCCTGACCCCTTTTTAGAGTCAGCAATGTGCAAATTTTGTACATTGCTTTTTTCTTTCAATTCTCCATCAGCAAAAATATTGCGCAAATACTTGGTAAAAACGGAACGCTCACGCTTGAACAAATCACCAATCTGCTTTTGCGTTAGCCAGACAGTTTCTGATTGCAGACAAACTTCTGCATTAGCCTTTCCGTCCTTAGTTTGATAAATTACGATTTCTGATTGTGGTTTTTTCATAGATTTTGGTGATTTAAGTTGTGGTATTTTTGAGATCTTGGCGATTCTCAAAATTCATCTTTCATTGCGAAAATGATTTTGCAAATAAATTTTAGGAGATGTCAAAAACTTTATCTTACAGGTTACAAAACCCAGAAAGCCCATACTCCCAAAAACAAAGGAAGTCCAATTTCTACAGCTAACCATCTAACCTTTTCTATTCCGCGATAACAATCAAACGATCTATCAAATCTATTTAGAGATTCACTAATCCGAGAATCAGATAAAATTTTGTTCATCTCTTTCAAACCTTGCTCAATACCACCAAAAGAGCTTCTTATTGCTCGCATCATTTCTTCAGAATCTTTAACCTCACGTATCTCACTCTCAATAAGAGTAACGAAATCTTCAATTTTTTTCTTATTTAGATAAATGTTGAGGGTTTTGGACTGCTGAATCCACCAACTGTAAAGTGTTGACTGTTTTGGATCAACAGGATTATCTTAAGATTGAGATCCAAAAAAAGCACCTATTTTAAATGACCGATTGCTATCATAAAAAAATGGAGGAAGTGATAAATCACGATTAACTTTAGGGCAATCACAACATTTAAATTACTTATTCCACTAATATGAACGCCATTGATATCCACCACCTCTCCGATCTTCACTCCTCCTAACTTGTAAAATAAAGCAATCGAAGAAAATACGATTAGGTTTCTTCTAACTCCGTGAGAACTTTCAGACAAATCATCAATCACTGGCTCACCTAAAATTTTTTCTATTTCTGACTTTTTATCTTCTTGTTGGCTCATATAATAATTTGATTTTTTAAAATAAATTCGAACCTAGCTTAACGAAAATCACCCTTCTCAATCGCTTTCGCGATTGATCCACCCTCTTTTTCAAAGAGGGCTTTGCTCTGAAGTAAATTCTGGGGAAAGCCCTCTTTGAAAAAGAGGGTGGATGACTGCGTTAGCAGTCAGACGGGTGATTTAAATGAGGCGAATTTTGAATTTATTTTTTGCCTTTTGCGTTAGATTTAGCATTAGCTCTAGCGCCAATTCTTAAGCGTAAAGCATTTAGCTTAATAAAACCTGCCGCATCTTTTTGATCATAAACCGCATCTTCCTCAAAAGTCACATGAGCTTCAGAATACAAACTCTTCACAGATTTTCTTGAAACAACCGTAGCACTTCCTTTGTAAAGTTTCAGCGTCACACTTCCTTCAACATTTTCCTGAGACTTGTCAATCAAAGTCTAATGCTTTTCAACTCTAATTTTATCTTCAATCGTCTTAAAGTGTCTTTCTGTTTCAATTTTCATTAAGGTAGAGATTTCTTCGTCGCTTATTTGCTGATTGTAATTTTTTACTATTTTTGTCTTCGTAAATGCGTTTTTTAAACTATAGTTTTCTAAACCTAATTTTAACTCCATATGGCTTCGAAAGCTAAAATCATCAAAACCTTTTCGGCTAAAATTCTCGTACTCATAGGTCATCCAAATTTGTTCGGGAATTTCTCCCGCTTCTAATTTATCCCTAGCCTTTTTAACAAAATCTTGAACATCATAAAAACGGATCCAATCGAGAGAAATATGAGACTCTTTCTTCAAATAAAACTCATCAAACTTTCTACAACTCGAAATAAATTTTTCATAAATTCTAACAACTGAATCATTAAAAATTGCCAAAACAACCTGCTTTGTTTTTATAATCGCAGCCTCGTTTTTTTCTGCTTTGAATTCACTTTTTAGCAGCGCAATTTTTTTATCTAAATCGTCAACCTCTTCAATCTCTTCTCCCTTCGCACCTGCAATCATAATTTCTAACGAGCGCGCCAAATTTTTGGCGATATAATCAATAAAAATTTCTATCAAGCCACCATCTGCTTGTCGCAATGCAGAGAAATAATTTTCTTTATCTTCAGTTTTAATAATCACCGGCGGGAAGTAAAACTTCATTAAAATGAAATTCATCAAAACCCTTGCCACTCTGCCGTTTCCATCGTCAAATGGATGAATTAAAATAAATCTGTAATGAAATTCTGCGGCTAAAATTATTGGGTTAACATCGGCGCTCTCAACTTCTTGACGATACCAAGCCAATAAATCATTCATCTTTGCTGGCGTTTCTTCTGGCGTGGCAAAATAAAAAGTTTCGCCGGTTTTTGTTAATACATGATTTGGGCCAGATTTATATTTACCAACCTCAATAGTTCTTCTTGTTGGCTGTGCATCGGGAGTTATCGCTCTTACCTCGTATGACTCTTTAAGCAGCAAAAGATGAAGTTGACGAATGAAGTTTTCAGTTAACAAAAAATCACTTTTTACTATTTCTATCACCCATTCTATTGCTTCATCGTGACCAGTAATTTCAAAATGATCTTTTAGCGGTTTTCCTTGCGCAGTTATGCCATGTAGAATCAGCATTCTGGTTTCGCCAAATGTCAGCGAATTTCCTTCTAAATGGTTAGAATGGTAATTCCAATCAAGACGAAATTTCTGCATTATCTTGGCTTCGCGCTCTTTTGGAATGGGTCTTAATTTATCCAATTCTAACTTAAGATCTAATGCGTTTCTGAGATAATTCATAAGAGGAAATATTTTTGGTTTTGGGCTTTATGATGTTTTTAACTTTAACAGCGATTTTATTTTATTGATTTTGGAACTGAATGTGAGGACGGGGTTACAAACCCCGTCCTGCAACAGTATAGGCTGATTTTTAATGACACTTTCTGACTATTATTTAAAATTCTTGACATAATCCTCACTAATAGGTATATTATCGCCAATCCAACTTTGATTGGAGGTAAGAAGTTTTCTTCTCGGCTGCCTTATATCTAAGGCAGCCGTTTCCTTTTATGGTTGCCAGTTAAATCTAATATTCCTAGGCAAAATTATTCTCTCATTCACATTTATTCTAGTAAAATCAGGAATTGCTGGTTTATCAAAAATTGGCCTTGGATCTTGAGCTGAGCGATATTGAAATATAAGAGTTTTTATTATTTGAAGAGTTGGGTTGCACAATAAATCAGCAATCTCTAAACCATTTACCTTATTTTCTAACAAAGTCGGCTTATCAAAAAACTTAATATTTTTTGATCTCACTCTTCTTTGAATATAAGTTGCTGATAAGTTAGTCTGTCCATACCCATTAATACCACCATACCTAGTACCATTTTCATAAATATTTTTAAAATACTTCTCTAGAGGTCCATCAAGATTAGCAGCATTTCTAGCTTCTACGCAGACCTTACCTGTTGCATCTTTATTACTTAGAAATGCAACGAAATCTTCGATTAGCATTTTTAGAGCATAATGATATGGAGGATCGGGATAGCTATATTTCTGAATCAAGTATGACTTATCAATCACTATTCCAATAATTTTAAAATCAATTATACTTATTAGATCAGTCAGATCTATATAAAATTGAGTTTTAAGTTCATTATCTTTTAGGAATGAAAACTTTTTCTGACTGCGCTTGATATCCTCTAGATGAAGGACTGCATCCTCAATAGAATATTTTTTCTTAAATTCATCAAACTGATAGACAACATTACTTCTAGCATAGTCATCTTCTAAAATAATACCACATAAGCATAACCATCTACCTGACCTTAAATTAGCATCTCCGCTTTCATCAACATAGATGGTATACTTATTTGTCATATTTTGAGTTATTTTTTGCCTTTTGTATTAACCCCCTGCTGGACTGGGTTTGCAACCCAGTCCACATGTTCATTTCCTTACTTTAGGTTTTTGCATGAACATGAGAACGGGATTACAAATCCCGTCCTGCGGTTGGCTAGAAGTTAGTGGATTATTTTTTAGTTTTGGTGCTGGTTTTTGCGTTAGCTCTGGCGCCGATTCTTAGTCTCAAAGCATTTAGCTTGATGAATCCCGCCGCATCTTTTTGGTCGTAAACCGCATCTTCCTCAAAAGTCACATGAGCTTCAGAATACAAACTCTTCACAGATTTTCTAGAAACCACAGTCGCACTTCCTTTGTAAAGTTTCAGCGTCACACTTCCCTCAACATTTTCCTGAGACTTGTCAATCAAAGCTTGCAACATCTCTCTTTCTGGCGAAAACCAAAAACCGTTGTAAATCAAACTAGCATATTTCGGCATTAATTCATCTTTCAAATGCGCTGCTTCGCGGTCCAGAGTAATTGACTCAATTGCACGATGCGCAACTAACAAAATTGTTCCCCCCGGAGTTTCATAAACACCTCGTGATTTCATTCCAACAAATCTGTTTTCAACAAGATCCAATCTACCAATTCCATTCTTTCCACCAAGCTCATTCAACTTCGTCAAAATTTCTGCAGGTGACATTTTTTTGCCATTAATCGCAATTGGATCACCTTTTTTAAATTCAATATCAATCAGCGTAGCCTTATTTGGCGCTTTTTCAGGACTAACTGTTCTTTGATAAACATATTCCGGTGCCGCTTTTGATGGATCTTCCAAAACTTTTCCTTCCGATGAAGTATGTAACAAATTCGCATCAACTGAATAAGGTGATTCACCTCTTTTATCTTTCGCTACAGGAATTCCATGCTTATCAGCGTAAGCAATTAATTTAGTGCGTGAATTTAAATCCCACTCTCTCCAAGGTGCGATAATCTTGATGTCAGGCTTGTTGGCATAATAAGCAAGTTCAAAACGAACTTGATCATTTCCCTTACCAGTTGCACCATGACAAACCGCATCAGCACCTAATTTTTTCGCAATTTCAATTTGTTTTTTAGCAATTAAAGGTCTGGCAATTGAAGTTCCAAGCAAATAAACACCTTCATATAAAGTATTAGCACGAAACATTGGGAAGACATAATCACGCACAAATTCTTCTCTTAAATCTTCAATAAAAATCTGTTTCACACCCATCTTTTTAGCCTTTGCTCTTGCAGGTTCAAGCTCTTCGCCCTGCCCTAAATCAGCGGTAAAAGTAATTACTTCGCAACAATAATTTTCTTGTAACCATTTTAAAATTACCGAGGTGTCTAATCCACCAGAATATGCCAATACAACTTTTTTTATTTTTTTATTTTTCATTTGAATTTTGCGCTACTAATTAATAAATTGATTTTGAAATTAAATCCGTTACACCTAGACACTATATTCGCTAAGCCAGTATTTGGGCGCAATCTTCAAAAGTAAAAAATAAAATGCAAATAAAAGAAGTTCAAAGTAGAGAAGAAGTTTCTGAAACTTATAAGGTATTGTTGCAAATTTATGACAACTTGAATCAAGAAACTTATGTTGATGACATTCTAAATATGATGCAAAGAGGCTATAGAATGGCTGCCGTTTTTGAAAATCCCGAAATTGAAGATGGGCGATGTATTGGAGTTGTTGGTATTTATATCACTAAAAGATTAAATTATGGCAAAGTAACTGAAATTGAAGATTTCATGATTGATCGTGCAAAGCGCAATATTGGTGTTGGCAAAATGCTTCTGCGCTGGGTTGAATGGCAAACTGCAGTTTTTGAATGCGATAATATTGTTGGAACTCTTGAAACAAAAAGATTACCATCGCAAAAAATTTTCTCCCGTGAAAAATTTACCGTAGATGGATTTTTCTTTAGAAAATCTAGCTAATATTAATTAATAAATTCTTATTTTTGCCATTCCCTTGATTAGCGGGAATCCACAACTTATTTTACTTAAAATGGATTCCCGCTGATCAAGGGAATGGCAAACAGTCACAAATTTACAAATGTCGCCTAAACGCTCAAAACTCGGTTATAATTTTCGTAAATATTGCGTTTTACCTTTTAAAATTCTTCGTATCTCAATCATTGATACCGTAAGACAAGATGGTATTGAACATGCTGGATATTTAGCGTTTTTAAGTCTTTTCTCAATTTTTCCTTTCCTAATTTTTTTAATTTCAATAGTTGGATTTTTTGGAGATTCAGAATCTGGAATTAAATTAATTTATTCAATAATTTCTGCTGCTCCAAAAGAAGTTGTGGAAGCTTTAATTCCAAGAGTTCGAGAAATAATTTCTGGTCCACCGCAAACCTTTCTTACTTTAGCAATTATTGGCGTAATTTGGACAGCATCTTCTTCGGTTGAAGGCTGCAGAACCATTTTAAATCGCGCCTATCGTGTACATTTTCCACCTCCATATCTTTTACGCAGATTAGTCAGCATTGCTGAATTTTTTGTAATTGTTTTTAGTATCGTAATTGGCATTGCGATTTTTATCATCGCCCCAATTGTTTTGCGTGCCATTGAGTGGAAATTTTCTATCAGCTTTAAAATTGATTACGATTTTTTCTACATTCGCCATTTAGCATTTCTTATCTTACTTACCTGCGCCACTTCTTTGCTTTATTACGCGCTTCCCAATGCCAAACAAAGAATTAATAAAACCATGCCGGGGTCAATATTGGCAGTAATATTATGGGTAATTTTAGAAAAATTATTTTCACTTTATTTAGCAAATTTTCATCAGTTCAACTTTATTTATGGCTCACTTGCTGGCATAATAATTTCACTAATGTTTTTCTATTTAATAAGTTTGATATTTATTTTAGGGGCAGAATTTAACTATCATTTTCACCGCACTTACACAATTTTTCTTCGCAAAAATTCAAAATGAAAATTCTTCCTTGGCCAGATTTTAAAGGTTATCGCAACATAGAATTAGGGCTTACAAGAGTTTATGATTTACTTGATCGCTTAGATAATCCTCAAAATAATCTTCCACCAACAATTCATATTGCAGGCACTAATGGCAAGGGTTCAACTCTATCTTTTTTGCGCCAAATTTTTACTGAGGCTGGTTATTCAGCTCACATTTACACCTCACCTCATTTAGTTAATTTTAACGAGAGAATAGTTTTAGCAGGAGCAGAAATTTCTGACAACTTTCTTAGTGAATGTTTGCTTGAATGCAAAAAAGCATCCGAGAAATCACCAAAAATTGAAGTAACTTTTTTTGAAGGAATTACCGCTGCTGCTTTTTTAGCTTTTAGTAAAATTAAAGCAGATGTTCTTTTGCTTGAAACTGGCATGGGAGGAAGGCTTGATGCAACAAATATTTTACCAAAAGTTTTATGTTCAATAATAACTCCAATTGCTTTTGATCACACAGATTTTCTTGGAAAAACTTTGCAGAAAATTGCCTTTGAAAAAGCCGGAATAATCAAAAAAAATTGCCCAGTAATTGTTGGAAAACAAAAAAAATCAGCCTTAAAAACCATTGTAAAACAGGCTTCATTAAAGAATTCAGAAATAAAAATTTTTAATCAGAATTGGAAAATCAAGAAGAGGAAAGATGAATTTTTATTTAGTGGGCTTGGTAAAAAATTTAAACTTCCTTTGCCATCATTACAGGGCGATCACCAAATTGAAAATTCCTCAGTTGCAATTACCACAATTCTTTCGCAAAAGAAATTTAAAATAACCAAAAATCACATAAAATCAGCTTTAACCAAAACCTTTTGGCAAGCCAGATTGCAGAAAATAACTTCAGGAAAATTCTTTCAAATTTTACCTAAAAATTACGAATTATATCTTGACGGAAGCCATAATTTACAAGGCGCATCTACGGTAAAAAAGTTCTTAGAATCAAAAAAAGATAAGAAAATATTTGTAATTTTTTCTATGCTACAAGACAAGAATTGTGAAGGATTTTTGCAGAAAATTTCTCCGATAATTAATCAATTAATTGCCTTAGAAATTCCTAATGAGACTAAATCTTATCAAAAAGAAGAAATTGTTAAAATAGCTAAAAAACTTCAAATAAAATCAATGTCAGCTGATAATTTTAATGAAGCTTTTAGTAAAATTTTATCAAAAAATGAAAAGGAGAAAGACTCTATAATATTAGTCTGCGGATCGCTTTATTTAGCAGGAAGTTTTTTGGAACGAAATCAAGATTTATAACGAAATCTATCTAAACTTTGGACCAGTAACCCAAATAACCAAAGATCTTCTTATCCCTTGCGTAACTGGAGCTACACGATGAATTAAAAAAGATGGGAAAAAAATCATTCTGCCTTTTATCATCTCTATATTTTCTGCTTTTTTTTCTTGGTCTTTATTAATTTGAAATTCTCCGCCTTGGAAATCCACACCCGGAGTGTTTAACATCATAACCAGAGACAATTTGCGCATCTCAAAATTTTTACCTTCCTCACCCAAGGATGTGTCCATATGAAAATCATATTTACCACCTTCATCTCCATGATATTCAGAATATTGAATAGCGCTGTATCCATTCAAATCAAAATTATAAAATTGATCATTCGCTGTCTCAATTGCATTATTAATTTTGTCAAAAATCCAATAACTATCATCTTTTCTTCTAATAAAAGAAACCTTGGATTTACGAGTGTGATCATCAACCAATCCTTTTTCAGAAACCTGACCTTCTATCCTTTCTTGAGCATTACAATATTCAACAATCTTATCAACTTCTTGATCAGAAAACAATCCATCCCATTTCAAAGATTGATGCAAAATATTTAATCTCTGTTCAGGATTATTTTGTATTTTCTTATAAATCATTACTAAACTTATTAAAATTTCTTAAAAAACATAACCAAGGAAATGTGCCATGCAAAAAGCATCTATAACCATCGTAACAAAAATTGGATTCCATTTTTTTATGGATTCTTGAAGAAGCAACTTTCTTACCACCTTCTTATTGAAATCTTTTCTAGCATCTTCTCTAAGTTTTAGTTTTTCTTCTTTGCTTAATTTTGGCTTTTTAGGAGAACATTTTCTTAAGACATATATGTGCCAAATAAAATATCCTGCCGCAACAATAGAAATCAAAACATCGGTAAATCTAAAATCAATCATTCTAATCAGCTTATTAGCTATAAAATAAGCCACTATCCAACCAATCAATCCCCATCTGTAAATTAAGGTATTTATTGATTCCTCTCCTCTTAAAGAAGCTTTAAAAGATGATTCAATTTTATTTAGAATTTCACTCATAAATAATCCTTAATTTAGTTTTTATCATTGTATTTAGTGCCTTCCCAAGGCATTTCAAAATCAAAATTTCGAAATTCTTGCATCAACTTTACTGGTTCATAAACCACTCTTTTTGTCTTGTCATCATATCTAACTTCTTTGTAGCCAGTAAGGGGGAAATCTTTACGCAAAGGATGCCCTTCAAAACCATAGTCGGTAAGGATGCGACGCAAATCTGGATGTCCTGAAAAAACAATTCCATACATGTCAAAAGCTTCTCTTTCAAACCAACCAGCCGAATCAAAAACTGTACTTACAGTTGCAACTTCTTCACCTTCTTTCAAAGCAACTTTTACTGTAATTCTATTATTTAGCTTTAAACTAAGAAGATTATAAATCACCTCAAATCTAGGACTTCTAACTCCAAGCATATCAGCACCAAAAACATCTAACAAAACTTTGAAAGATAATTTTTCATCTTCACGCAAGAATTTTAGAAAATTTATGATGTTTTCAGCAGCAACATAAATTATGAGGTTGCCATGATTTATTGGCTCAACAATATTAGCTTCAGAAAAATTTTCTTTGATGTAATTAGCTTGAACTTGAAGGTCTTGGATCATTTTATTTTTATATTATCTATTATCGAGATTCGGGTGCCTAACCGGCACTCCTCATGCTCGTTTAATCTAAAAACGACCGTTTAGGTCGTTTTCTTAACGATGAGATTCGGGTGCCTAAAACGGCACTCCTCATGCTCGTTTAATCTAAAAACGACCGTTTAGGTCGTTTTCTTAACGATTAAACTTTCCAGTTCTTTTAATTTTTCTTTGAAGTAATAAAACTCCATAAAGCAATGCTTCCGCAGTTGGAGGACATCCTGGAACATAAACATCCACAGGCACAATACGATCACAACCTCTAACTACAGAATAAGAATAATGATAATATCCACCACCATTAGCACAGCTTCCCATTGAAATTACATAACGCGGTTCTGCCATTTGATCGTAAACTTTACGAAGTGCTGGCGCCATTTTATTAGTTAGAGTTCCAGCCACAATCATAACATCTGATTGTCTTGGGCTGGGGCGAAAAATTAAACCAAATCTATCAAGATCATAACGACTTGCCGCAGTTTGCATCATCTCTACCGCACAACAAGCCAAACCAAAAGTCATTGGCCAAAGTGAGCCTGTTCTTGCCCAATTAACCAATTGATCAAGCTTTGCCACCACAAAACCACGGTTACTCATTTCATCAGTAACTTGATTAAGAATGGAATCTTGATTAAAGGTTGTAAGAGAATTGTTGTTCATTTTTGTTTTATTAATTTTAAATTTTACTCATTGTCATTCCCGCCACCGCGGGCAGTGAAGCTTATTTATTTCCACTCAAGAGCGCCACGCATCCACTCGTAAATAAACCCAACCGTAAGCAGTGTCAAAAACACCATCATTGACCAAAAACCAAAAACTCCAATCTTGTTAAGACTAACAGCCCAAGGAAATAAAAAGGCAATTTCCAAATCAAAAATAATAAATAAAATTGCTACTAGATAAAATTGCACATTGAATTCGCCACGAACTTTTCCCTCACCTTCAAAACCACATTCATAAGATGAAAGCTTTTCATGATCAGGCTTGGCTTTGGCAAGTATGAAAGGAATTATAATAATCACACAAGAAAGACCAATTGCAATTACCAAAAATATTAAAATTGGCAAATATTGCGAAGAAAGTAAATCTGCATTTGAAACAGCATTGGCAACCTTTGATATAGTTTCGTGACAGTCCATTTATCTTGTTAATTTGTTGATTGTATTTTAAGAGAAGACGGATAGTTTTTTAAAGATGTCTTCAAAATATTTAAGATAAAATAATTTTCGCTCCAATAAAATCAATTTAAAATTCATATGGCAACTAAAACATTCACAGCTCTCATTACTCCATTCAAAAATGGTCAAGTTGATGAAAAGTCTTTGGAAAAATTAGTTGAATATCAAATTGCAAATGGCATTGATGGCATAATACCTTGTGGCACAACAGGTGAGTCTGCCACCCTTTCTCATGAAGAGCATAATTTAGTAATCAAACTTTGTGTAGAAATTTCTAACAAAAGAGTTGAAGTAATGGCAGGAACTGGCTCAAACTCTACTCATGAAGCCATTATGATGACTAATCACGCTAAAAGAATTGGCGCGGATTCTTGTTTAATTGTTGCACCTTATTACAACAAACCAACTCCAGAAGGCGTTTATCAACATTACAAAGCTTTGAATGAGTGCGGAATTCCTCTTATTGTTTACAATATTCCAGGAAGATCTGTGATTAATATTTCTGATGAAAATTTAGCCAGAATTGCTGAGTTAGAAAATGTTGTTGGCATTAAAGATGCTACAGGTGATTTAGCCAGAGTTGCATCACTAAGACTTTTAATCAAAAAAGATTTTACCTATCTTTCTGGCGAAGATGCTACGGTACTTGGTTTTAACGCTATGGGCGGTAATGGCGTAATTTCAGTTACTTCTAACATCGCACCAAAATTAGTTAGTGATTTACAAAAATTTTGCGCCGTTGAAAATTACAAAGCAGCCTTAGAAATTCAAGATAAGCTAACCTCTCTTCACGCTGCAATGTTTTGCGAAACCAATCCAATTCCAATTAAATACGCCGCTTCTTTGATGGGATTTTGTGATACTGAAATTCGTTTGCCTTTAGTTGAGCCTTCAGAAGCAGCTAAAGTTAGAATTAAAAGCGAGATGAAAAAGTTGGGTTTGATTTAGACACTGTTAGCTAACTATTTTTAGCACAGATTTTGACATGTTTTTAGCGTTTTTTTGACAAAATTATGATAAATATCTGGATATATTTTGAATAAATCTAAAAACCATTAATCAAATCAGCCAAATCCCTATGATTAAAATAAAGCGGCACGGCACCTCTTTCATCTCTACCATTTAACATCAATTCTTGAGGAATAGTTTTAGAAACAAGATTCTCTTCCTCAGAAATTCCTAAAATAATTGGCTGACATCCAGTGTTATAAGCACATTCAAGATCAGTAACTGTATCACCAACAAACCAAATTTCATCTTTTGCTGGGTCTAAATCACTTCCAATTAAAGCTAATTCAACAGGATGGCGGCTAGGCTTATCAGCAACCGCGTCACCAGCTCCAACCAAAGCAAAGAATTTTTTATCAACTCCCAAACTCTCTGCCTCTTTACGCAAAGTTGGACCCATTTTATTACTAATCACAAATTGTAAAATTCCTTTTTCTTCTATTGTATTTATTAGCTGCAAGGCGTTTGGTAAAAAATCTAACTTATTTAGATTTATTGATCTGTAAGTGCTTGTATAAATTTTACCCGCCTTTTCCCAGTCGTCACCAAAAATTACAGGAAAAGATTCACGCATTGATTTATGAATATTATCCATCACCTTTTTCAAACCCCAAGGCTCTTTACCCATTTGCACCATTGTGGTATCAATAGCAGTTTGAATTAATGGCCAAGTATTAACTAAAGTATTATCCCAATCAAAAATTATTGCTTTAGGTTTTTTTAGAAGTGATAGAGCTGCTTTATTTTTTGAAAAATCTGTCATGAGAGTTAGTTATTGCGTTAATTATACTGTCATCCTGAGCGTAGAGAAGGATCTCATGAGTTTTAGCCTTAAGAAAAATCAAAAGAGATCTTTCGCTACGCTCAGGATAAAAGTTTGTTATTAAGACTTAAACGGTCTTGAATCAAAAAAGTTTTTAAATTTATCTTTCATACCATCAAATTCTTTAGCTTCTGGCAATGGATCTTTTTGCTTAGTTATATTAGGCCATTCTTTAGCATATTTACGATTCACTTCTACCCATTCAACCAAATTCTCAGCTTCAGGAGAAATTGCCTCTGCTGGACATTCTGGTACACAAACACCACAATCAATACATTCATCAGGGTCAATAACCAACATATTTTCACCCTCATAAAAACAATCAACAGGACATACAGAAACACAATCGGTATATTTGCAGCGCACACAATTGTCAGTAACTACATAAGTCATAATTCAAGCCTTCTCTAATTAATTTTATTTATTTTAATCAACATAATTTCACTTCTAACTTTCAATAAAGAAAGGAAAACAAAATAACAAAAATAAACTCCAAACATCAAAAGCAAAGGTTTCAACATAGCTGGATCAATTGCCACCCCACCACTTCTAATAATGCTGGCTGGCTGATGTAAACTATTCCAATATTCTACTGAAAATTTAATAATTGGTACATTTACAAAACCCACAATTGAAATTATCGCGGCAATTTTTTCGCCTTTTTCTTTATCATCAAAAGAATCTAGTAAAATGATATAACCCAAATATAAGAAAAATAAAATCAACACTGATGTAAGTCGCGCATCCCAAACCCACCAAGCACCCCAAATTGGTTTTCCCCAAATGCTTCCTGTCACCAAAGTTACCAAAGTAAAAACCGCACCAATTGAGGCAATTGATTTAGCAATTAAATAGAAAAATGGATTTTTCCAGATGAATCCAGAAATATTAAAAACCGCCATTAAAGTATAAATTATCAAAGCCATCCACGCCGCTGGAACATGAATATACATGATTTTAACCGCATTTGATTGTTGGTAATCAAGAGGTGAATTTATAATCTCTGGAATTGCCAAAATCAAAAAAACTAAAAAACAGGCAAGTGAAAATGGACAAAAAAAGCGGAAGTTTTTTTCAAAATTTTTGAAGAGAAATAATTTTTTAAAAATCACGCCTTACCTTCCAAATAATGAATTAGAAGCTCTTGTTTAACTTTTTGCTCTCTTGAATTATCGAAATCTTTAACAGTTACTTCACCATTTTTCATTTCCTCTTCGCCAATAATTACCACAAATCTGGAATTATTTTGCGAAGCTTTTTTCATTTGTTTTTTGAAATTAGCATCAAAAACAAAATCTGTTAGAATGTCTTTGTTTCTAAGCTTTTGAGTCAATTCAAAAGCAGTATTTTTTTGCTCATCTGAAATATAAGAAACCATAATTGGTCGCAATTTTTGAGTTTCTAATTGTGAAATTAACATCAATCTTTCAAGACCAGCAGCAAAACCAATTGCTGGAACATGCTTACCGCTCATTTTTTCAACAAGACAATCATAACGACCTCCTGCCAAAGCGGTATTTTGCGAGCCTTCATGGCTGGTGATAAATTCAAAAACTGTAGATGTGTAATAATCTAAACCTCTTACCAACCTTTGATTCACGCGATATTTCACGCCAAATTTTGTTAGTGAATTCAAAATAGAATCAAAAAACAATTTAGATTCTGATGAATAAAAGTCTTGAATTGATGGTGCATCATTTAAAAGTTCAATATCTTGTGAGTCTTTAGAATCAAGAATGCGCAACGGATTTTTTTCTAACCTAATTTTACTATCTGTCGAAAGTTCATCTTTAAATTTTTCAAAATATTTAGTTAAAGCCTCTTCATAATCAGCTTTAGTTTTAGCACAGCCAAGAGAATTTATTTCTAATGAAGTTTTATCTAAAACTCCTAAATCCTTTAAAATAGATCTTGCCAGTAAGATTGCTTCAACATCGCAGTAAAAATTATCTTCGCCAAAAATCTCAAAATTAATTTGATTAAATTGTCTTTGACGACCTTTTTGTGGGCGTTCATAACGAAAAAGTGGGCCGTAAGAAAAAAACTTTCTTGGCAAAACTTGTTGTAATTCACCATTAGAAATAAAAGCACGAACCACGCCTGCAGTAAATTCGGGACGCAAAGTTAAAAAGTTATCACCACGATCTGGAAATTTATAAACCTCTTTAGCAACAATGTCAGAGCCTTCTCCCAAGTTTCTTTCAAAAACTTCACTAAATTCAAAAATAGGAGTTTGTATTTCTTCAAAACCAAAAGACGCGCTTTTTTTTCTGGCAGTTTCAATAATGTGATTGAAGATTTTTATTTCATCGCCAAACAGATCTTTTGTGCCTCGAACTGGTTGGAGCTTGTGATTTGACATGAAAATAAATTTTAGTTTTAAATTTTAGAAGTTAACATACCTGATATTAAGACTATAAACCCTAAATCTTAATTTTAAAAACCTAAAATCAAATAAATTCACCATGACAAAGAACATCTTCGAAAAAATCAAAAAAATTAACGACTTCAACCAAGAGTTCTGGAGTGCTCGCGAGCTTTCCACTCTTCTTGGATATAGCGAATATAGTAAATTTTTGCCCGCAATTGAGCGCGCAAAGATAGCCTGTGAAGCCAGTAAACAAGAGGTCTCGCTCCATTTCGCCCATGTGAGCGAAATGGTCGCGATTGGCTTAGGAGTAAGACGAAACATAGACGATTATAATTTATCTCGTTACGCCTGTTACTTAATTGCTATGAATGGCGATTCTCGCAAAGAAGAGATAGCAATGGCTCAGACCTATTTTGCCATTCAAACCAGAAAACAAGAATTAGGAAATAAATTATCCCAAAACTTACTAGAAGACCGTAATCGTGTTTATTTAAGAGAAGAAATTAAACAAAATAATAAAAAATTAGCTAGCACTGCAAAAGCTGCTGGCGTTAGTAATTATGCCATTTTTCAAGATTTTGGCTACATGGGATTATATGGTGGATTGAGACAAAAGGACATTCATAATAAAAAACTATTAAAGCCAAAAGAAACAATTTTGGATCATATGGGCAGCGAAGAATTAGCTGCCAACCTATTCCGCGCCACACAAGCTGAAGCGAAACTAAAACGCGAAAATATCTTCGGACAAAGCGAAGCTAATAAAACTCATCTTGATATCGGCAAAAAAGTACGCAAAACTATTGCCGAGCTTGGCGGAACTATGCCAGAAAAGTTATCAACTCCAAGCAATATTAAAGAGGCTAAAAAAAGACTAAAGAATAATTCAACAAATAAAAAAACAGTTATATCATCAAAACCAATCAAAACTAGAAAAACTAAATCAACATAATGAAATCTCTCTCTCACATTCGCAATTTCTCAATCGTTGCCCATATTGATCACGGCAAATCAACCCTTTCCGACCGCTTAATTCAAGAATGCGGCGCCGTTGAGGCGCGCGACATGACAGCGCAAATTCTTGATTCAATGGATATTGAAAAAGAACGCGGTATCACCATTAAAGCTCAAACCGTACGCCTTTCTTACAAGGCTGATGACGGTAAAACTTACATGTTAAATTTAATGGACACTCCGGGACATGTTGACTTTGGCTACGAAGTCAGTCGTTGTTTGGCTGCTTGCGAAGGCTCAATTTTGGTGGTTGATTCAACTCAAGGTGTGGAAGCGCAAACTCTTGCCAATGTTTATCAGGCAATTGATAATAACCATGAAATTGTTCCCGTTCTAAATAAAATTGACCTTCCCGCTTCAGATCCTGAAAGCGTTAAAAAACAAATTGAAGAAGTTATCGGAATTGACACTTCTGAAGCAATTTTAGTTTCAGCCAAAACTGGCGTTGGAATTCATGAAACTTTGGAAGCTGTTATTAAAAAACTTCCTGCCCCAAAAGGTAATCCTGATGGCGATTTCAAAGCCCTTCTAATTGATAGTTGGTATGATGCATATTTAGGCGTAATCGTATTAGTTCGCGTAATTGATGGCTCAGTTAAAAAAGGTCAAAAAATAAAAATGATGATGGCTGGAGCCACTTATCAAGTTGATTCCGTAGGTTTTTTCACACCAAAGAAATTTTTCTGTGACGATTTAAAAGCTGGAGAAGTTGGTTTTTTAAACGCCCAAATCAAACAAGTTTCTGACTGTAAAGTTGGAGATACCATTGTTCTAGCTAATAATGACACAGCTGTAGCCCTTCCCGGCTTTAAACAAAATCAACCAGTAGTTTTTTGTGGAATTTATCCAATTGACGCTTCTGATTTTGAAAAATTCCGTGACGCTTTGGGGAAGCTTCATCTAAACGATGCGAGCTTTGAATATGAAACTGAAACCTCAACAGCTCTTGGCTTTGGATTTCGCTGCGGCTTTTTAGGGCTTTTGCACTTAGAAATTATTCAAGAAAGATTGGAGCGCGAATTTGATCTTGATTTAATCACCACTGCTCCTTCGGTAATTTACAATGTTCATTTGCGTGATGGTCAAGTTCTTCATGTCCACTCACCAGCCGAAATGCCAGATCCAACCAAAATTGAATTCATGGAAGAGCCTTGGATCAAAGCCACCATCATGACTCCCGACGAATATCTTGGCGCAGTTTTAACTCTTTGCACCAACAAACGCGGCATCCAAAAAGATCTTTCTTACGTTGGAGATCGCGCCATGTTAGTTTATTTATTACCTCTAAATGAAATTGTTTACGATTTCTACGACCGCTTAAAATCATGCTCGCGTGGCTATGCCAGTTTTGATTGGCAGATGGATAGTTATGAAAAAAGCCAATTAGTAAAATTAACAATTTTAGTTAATGCAGAACCAGTTGACGCACTTTCATTCATCACTCATAAAGTTAGAGCAGAAAGCCGTGGCCGCGCAATTTGCGCCAAACTAAAAGAGCTTATTCCAAGACAAATGTTTAACATTGCCATTCAAGCGGCAATTGGCGGTAAAATTATCGCAAGAGAAACTGTATCAGCAATGAGAAAGGATGTTACAGCGAAATGCTATGGTGGAGATATTTCTCGTAAAAGAAAACTGTTAGATAAACAGAAAAAAGGTAAGAAAAAAATGCGCGAAATTGGTAATGTAGAAATTCCACAAAGTGCCTTCTTAGCTGCTTTAAGACTTGACGAAGATTAGAAAATATAAAAGAAATGGTGGTAGAAGACTCGAACTTCCAACCTCTACAATGTCAACGCTAAGTTCTTAATAGCATGAAAACATCATCAAAAAAGCGAGATCGCTTATGGCAGGCTCTTCTGATAATGCCAAACTTTACGATGTTGTTAAAAACAAGCTAAGAAAGATGAGATCGAACTCCCTACTGGTATTGAAGATGTTCGCTTTCACGACTTATGTCGAACTTTAGGAAGTTGGCTAGCTCACACGGGAGCAAGCCAATGCATCATTGGCAAAACTCTTAATCACAAGAGCCCTAAATCAACAGTGGTTTACGCTAGATTAAGTCTTGATCCAGCTAGAACATCTATGAGCGAAGCTGTTAAAATGATGCAAGGCGGAAAAAAGTAGGTGTATAAAGAGCCTTTAAAATCCTGCCATCCCGTTAATAAATGTTTCCACAAACCCCACTATTTTTTTCAAAATTCTGTCACCTGTTTTTTTGCGCTCCAGTACCTTAGGTTGCTCTCCCTCTAATAGTTGAAGCACCTCATCTCGAAGAGGCTCTCTTTCTGCATAAAGATAGTCCTCAATAAGAGTTTGGGTTTTCTCTGATGACAAATTCTCGTCTTTTATAATTTGTTCAAAAGCGTTCTGTTTTTGCTCGCTCCAGAATTTATCGAAAGATTCAGTTATTTCTTCAGGGTCTTTTATTGCCGGTAAATTCTCTTGAATAAATTTTTCTATTAATTCGCGTTTGCTGCGCAAATCGGCTTCACCGCTAATTATGCTTAAAATTTCTTTTTCAGCTGTGCCAGAATCAAGCGAACCTTTCATCAAAGACTTAGCCTTCAATTTGATGAGCAATTGAATGATGTAGGCAACATTGATCTCATCGCGATGAATAAGCTCCAACTCAAAATCTACATCTTCTAAAATTGAAACCTTCTCTACTTGATGGTCGGATTTCACCTTGTCGTAAAGATCAAGATATTTGCTTTTATAATCTTCAAAAAGCTGTTGCGACATTGCTAAATCTTCCCACTTAAAATCAGCAAAAGCAGAGAGGATATTTTTAATCCGCATCAATTCTCTGAAGGCTTTAACAAAATCCAGCTCATCATCTTCGCTTTGTAAATTATTCACACTGGCAACAGTCGGTGCAATTTTTAGCAGCGAAGTAAAAGCATCATTGAATTTTTTCACATGGTCTTCGTAAGGCTTCATAATAATCACATCAATCGCTTCTTTGTTGCTAAACAGAGTGATGGCGTTGTCTGTGGCTTTTTTAAGATTACGAAAAACCACAATATTTCCCTGAGATTTCTGCTCGTTTAAAATGCGATTTGTTCGCGAATAAGCCTGAATCAGCCCATGATATTTCAGGTTTTTATCAACATACATCGTGCTTAGCGTTGGACTATCAAACCCAGTCAAAAACATGTTAACCACCAGCAAAATATCAATTTTGCGATCCTTCACCTTCAAAGAAACATCTTTGTAATAATTGTAAAATAGCTCGCTGTCTTTGGTTGAATAAGCGCAGCTAAACATCTGGTTGTAGTGCGAAATAAACTCGTCCAATTTTTCGCGGCTATGTTTATTTATTTCGCCTGCAACCTTCCCATCTTCCACCATTAACTCATCTGGCAAAAATCCATTCGCATCCTTGTCGTCTTCGTTGGCTGCATAACTAAAGATTGTAGCAATTTTAAGGTTATGCTCACCTGCATCTTTTTTGCGTTTCAAAATGTCGTAATACTTAATCAAAGTTTCAACGCTGCTCACGCAAAACATGGCGTTAAAATCTTTGGCATGGGTTTTGCGGCCGTGATTGGCAATGATGTAATCGGCAATTTTCTCTAATCTTTTAGGCGACTCCATCAACTCTTTGGTGTCGATATCTTCCACTTCAATATCAATTTCGGTTGCGCCTTCTTTCTTCTTGTATCTTCCCACATATTCCACAGCGAACTTCAAAACATTTTCATCGCGAATGGCATCAGTAATTACATATTTGTGCAAACACTCACCAAACAGCTCTGCAGTAGTGCGTTTGCCCAATTCATTTTTCACCGCATTTTCTGCAAAAATTGGCGTGCCGGTAAATCCAAAAAGCTGAATATTATTAAAGAACGCTTTGATGCGATTATGCGTTTCACCAAATTGGCTGCGATGGCATTCATCAAAAATAAAAACAATGCGCTCATCTTTTAAGCGCCCCATTTTTTCCAAATACTGCTTTTTGCCAATGGCGCTATTTAGCTTTTGAATGGTGGTAACGATTAGCTTTGTGTCGTCAGAAAATTGCCCAACCAGCGCCTTGGTGTTTTCGGTGCCGTCAACGCTGCCGTCGCTAAAACTGTTAAATTCTTTGCTGGTTTGGTAATCCAAATCTTTGCGATCAACCACAAACACCACTTTTTTAACCTTGGGCAAATTGGTTAAAATTTGGCTGGCTTTGAAAGATGTAAGAGTTTTTCCTGAACCAGTTGTGTGCCAAACATAGCCATTGCTGTGGCTATGCATCACTTTGTCCACAAGGGCCTCAACCGCATAATATTGGTAAGGACGAAGCACCATTAAAACTTTGTGCGTTTCGTTTAAAACCACATATTTGCAAATTATTTTAGAAATGTGGCACGGCTCTAAAAAGTTGCTGGTAAAGCCGTTTAAAACGTTGGTCAGTCGATTATTTTCTTTGTCTGTCCAATAAAAAGTTTGCTTGAAAGATTGGGTTTTGTTGTTGGCGTAATATTTGGTATTTACGCCATTGCTGATCACAAAAATTTGCAAATATTGAAACAAGGCCGCACTCGCCCCAAACGAATGGCGCTGGTAGCGGTTGATTTGGTTAAAAGCCTCTTTCAATTCAAGCCCGCGACGCTTGAGCTCAATTTGCACCAGCGGCAAACCGTTAATCAATAAAGTAACATCGTAACGATTTTTATATTTGCCCTCAATACTTACCTGATTGGTCACCTGATATTGATTTTGGCACCACTTTTCTTGATTCAAAAATTCAAAATACAAATTCTCGCCATTATCGCGAACGATGCGCTGCTTGATCTCACGCAAAGTTTTGGCTTTTTCAAAAATCGAGCCTTTGCTTAAAATGTTTAAAACTTTTTTGAATTCTTGCTCGCTAAATTTGCCGCCTCCCGTGCGAGTCAAAGCGTCTTGATTATGAATTTCTAATTGGGTTTTGAGGTTGGCAATTAGCTCTTTTTCATCTTTGATCGACACAAAAGCGTAGCCCAATCTCTGAAGCTGGGCAATTAATTGATCTTCTAAAACTTGCTCTGATTGGTGGCTCATAATTTGTGAAAAAATGGTTTAAAATTTGTGGTTAAAATTTAGCAAAACATCTGCTGCAACAGTCCTTTTTTGTAGTGGGAAGCCTTTTCGATTTGGTTTTGTTGCTGGTTTATTTTTTCGTCGATGGCGTTGAGAAGGTTGGCGATTTTGGCTTGCTCTGGAGAGGAAGGAAGCTTCATAAAATGCTTTTTTATTTCGCCTGTAATCTGTGGCTGTCCAGATCCCGTTATTAAATAGCTAAAATTTGTATTCACCAATTGGTAGAAAATAAACTTTTTAGAAACAGTTGTAGCTGCGTCTAAATTGACCACCATGGCATTGCCCGTAATCCATGATTTTGGGTTGGTAAAATTTATAGTTCCGCAGGTGTTTCCTCGACAGGTGACTACAATTTGAGAGTGCTCATGATTAAATTTTGAGTATTTTCCAATGATTCCATTGGCTCCATAGACATCAAAACCACTCTCGGTGAGGTCGGTTTGAGAGATAGTTTGTGGTTGGTAGATTTCTCCGATATCGCCCAATTTCTTCATTTCCCAATCTGCGAAGTCATTGCCGTTTTCATCTTTAAAGCGCAGCTCTTGGGAGAATATTTTTTGCATCACGCCTTTTTTATATTGCTCTAAAAGGGCTTTCTTTTTCTTCAACCCTTGCAGCTTTTCATCAACTGCGGTGAGGAAGTTAGCTATTTTTTGTTGTTCTTGAGGTTGGGCTGGAGTGATAGAAGCTACTTTTTCTAGCACCTCAACGGACAAACCTGGCTGGGCTTGACCTGTTGCATACTGATTCAAATTCAATCTGCCTAGTTGGTAAAAAAGCCACTCTACCTGTATGTCCTTTTTAGCAGTCACAACCACTGCATGTTCAGTTGCATAAAATAAACCTACTGCAAGTTTTATATTGCCGCATAACGCACCCTGTCTACCAATAAGCGGGTATTTTCCTGTATTAGTATAGGTTCGGGTGTAGCCTCGCAATCCATTGCCACCATAACACGGATACAATCCATCTTCATATTGATCATGTATTTCTGAAGCAGATATAAACTTTCCTGCTCGCATGCTACAGATATTGCCTACCCTCTTCTCCTCCCACTCCCCACCAAACTCAGGAAAACGCAACGCTGGAATGTTTTTTGCTTTTGACATTATTTGAGTTTTTTGATTTCAGTTTCTATCTGTTTCAACTCTTCCAAATCTTGGTCATCGGCTAGTTTTGCATCGAAGGCTTTTCTTTTTGAGTCAAATTTTTCGTAAATTTCAGCAACTTGTTGTTCCATTTGGGCGTTGCTTACAGAGCCTTTGTGGCTCAATAATTTTTTGTCGTTAAGTTGGATGATTTTGTCGATGTTTTCTCTCCAAAAATCGGTGGTAATGTCTTGCCTGTTTTTAGCTCTCAATTCTGCGGTTTCTAAGAACACCATCACAAAGCGGTTGAGGCTGTCGATTTCGTCTTCAGACAAATAATTTTTGGCAATCACAATATCTTGCTTTCTTACAACCGAGCCTTTCCAGCTTTTAAGTGCCATGTTGGGCTCATTTTCATTGGCGCGGCTAACAATAATTTCAGCGGCGGTTTTTCCGGTAATGGCGAATAAGATTTTATTTTGGGTTTCGGCGTAAAACATTTGCGTAGCTTTATCACTGGCGTCGTAGTCGCTGCTTAAAGAAAATAAATCCCTAACTTTTTGATAAAAGCGTTTTTCAGAAGCGCGTATGTCTCTGATGCGGGCAAGTAATTCGTCAAAATAGTCAGGTCTGCCGTCGGGGTTTTTCAGGCGGTTGTCGTCCATCGCAAAGCCTTTAACCATGTATTCTCTTAGGTTGCGATTTGCCCATTGACGAAATTGAACCCCTCTTTGACTTCTTACCCTGAAAGCAATCGCTAAAATCATTTCTAAACTGTAGAAAGCGACTGAATAATTTTTGCCGTCAAAGGCAGTTGTTAAGTAATCCTTAATAACTGAATTTTCTTGTAACTCCTTGTCTCCCAAGATGTTAGCGATGTGCATGCTGATGTTTGGCACCGAGGTGGTAAAAAGTTCTGCTATCTGACTTTGATTCATCCAAACATTGCCATCTTGAGCCATTAAAGACACGGCAGCTTTGCCATCCTGCGTTTGGTAAATTACGATGTTTGAGTTTTCTGTTTTCATGGGTTTTTAAAATGGCATTTCAATGTTTAGCTCTTTGCAAAAGCCGGCGATTGTTTTGTCGGTTTCAAGCATTTGGGCGTCTAATGCTTTTAGTTCTTTGGCAATGGCGTTGATGTCGATGCTTTCATCAGCTTCAAAAGTGTCAACATAGCGCGGGATGTTTAGGTTGTAGTCATTTGCAGCTATTTCTTTTAAGGATGCTTTCTTACTGTATTTATCTGACTCAAGGCGTTTGCGGAAGGTTTCGACGATTTTATCAATGTGAACATCGCGCAAAACATTCTGGGTTTTTACTTTTTCAAAATGCTGTGAGGCATCAATAAACAAAACATCATTTGGGTTCTCGCGGCATTTTTTAAAAACTAAAATGCAGGTAGGAATTGAGGTGCCGTAGAAAATATTGGATGGCAGGCCAATTACGGCGTCTAAGTAATTTAAGTCTTCGATTAAATATTTGCGAATGTGCTGCTCGGCTCCACCTCTAAACAAAACACCGTGCGGCAACACAATTGCCATTTGTCCGTTTTCTGCCAAATGGTGAATCATATGTTGCACAAAGGCGAAGTCGGCTTTGCCTGCTGGCGCTAATCTGCCATATTGGCTAAAGCGATCGTCACTTGTGAATAGTGGGTTGGCGCTCCACTGCGCTGAAAATGGGGGGTTGGCGACAATGGCTTCGAATCTTTGATTTAAATGTTGTGGGCGCTCCAGCGTGTCTTCTTGCTTGATATCAAATTGGCGATAATGCACATCGTGCAAAATCATGTTCATGCGGGCAAGGTTGTAGGTGGTGCGGTTTAGCTCTTGTCCGTAAAAATTGGTGACTTCTTTAACCTCTTTGGCAACTCGCAAAAGCAAAGAGCCTGAGCCACAGGTTGGGTCATAGACTGACTTTAGCTTGAACTTGTTGGTGGTAACAATTTTTGCCAAAACTTTACTGACTTCTTGCGGCGTGTAAAACTCACCAGCTTTTTTACCAGCACCGCTAGCGAACTGGCCAATTAGGTATTCGTAGGCATCACCCAAAACATCAAGTTCGGTGTTTTCTAGTTTGAAATCGATCTTATCTAAGTGAGCCAGAACCTTGGCGATGATCTCGTTTCTAGCTTCAGAGGTTTTGCCAAGCTTGGTGCTGTTTAAATCCATATCTTCGAAGAGATTGTCAAAATCATCTTCGCTGTCCGTTCCCATGGTGCTGAGTTGGATGTTGGTTAGAATTTTTTGCAGGTCTTCAAGGATGAAATTATTTTCGCCTTCAGTGCCGCTGTTGCCTCTTTTGGCAACTTGGCTGAATAGTTCGGATGGCTTTAAGAAATAGCCCAATTGTTCCAAAGTATCTTCTTTGACGGCTTCAATTTGTTTTTTACCTTCAGCGGTATTTTCTTCGATGTTTTCGTATTTAATGTTGTTAGATTTCAAAATGTAGTTGGCATAAATCTCCATTTTCTCAGCTAAATATTTGTAAAAAATAAAGCCAAGGATGTAGTCGCGAAACTCATCCGCATTCATCTTTCCTCTAAGCGTGTTGGCTATATTCCAAAGCTGCTGCTCTAGTTGTTTTTTTTGTTCTTCGCTCATTGGTTATTTTTTAAATGATCTCTAAAGGAGGTTTTATCTGGGTTAAATTTTTTTCAGCTTTATTTTGCAGATAGGCTCTTATTTTATTCTCTCCTTTAAAAATTCGAGAATCTACTCATTACTGACTCCCCCCTCATTCTTTTTTTGAGCTGCCCAATTTTTGACAAAATATCAAATTGCTGCTCTGGCGTAGGGTTGTAATAATTTACAATCGTGATGGCTAATTTTTATGCCCAAGATTTAAACTCAATGCCATAGCTTCCTAAAGCCCACAGTTAGCAAGAACATGAAACACTGTACCACATAAGTAGCATACAGGAAACCATGTGTTTTCCAAAAATCTTTTCAATCCTTTAAAGAAAATGGTGGGTGGTAGAAGACTCGAACTTCCGACCTCTACGATGTCAACGTAGCGCTCTAACCAACTGAGCTAACCACCCATTATAAACTTGTAGAATCTTTAATCGCTTTTCTCGCTTTCGCTCGAAGACGATTAAGATACTGGATATGCGTCGCTTTGATCCTTCACCTGTTTTTTTCTAAAATTGATTATTAATCGATTTTTTAACGAAAAAAACCTGAGCTAACCACCCAAAAGAAACAAATTAATCACCCGCCTGACTGCTGCGCAGTCATCCACCCTCTTTTTCAAAGAGGACTTACCGCTTTTACCCCTCTTTGAAAATTGCTTTGCAATTGCAACTCATTACTTTAAAAAAATAAAAGGCTTATGAGTAAAAAGAGGGTGAATCAATCACAAAGCGATTGAGACGGGTAATTTAACTCAATATAAGTAAAACATTTTATTTTCTTTAGACCAAAAAGCTACAAAATTTTATGAACAAAAAAGCAATCGTACTTCTAAGTGGTGGACTTGACTCCACAACAGCCTTATCAATCGCCAAAAATTCTGGATTTGAAACTTACGCCTTAAGTTTTGCTTACGGACAAAGACATGAAATCGAATTACAATTTGCCAAAAAAATTGCTGAAAAATTTGGCGTTAAAGAGCATAAAATTGCCACAATTGACTTAAGAACCTTTGGTGGATCTGCTTTGACGGCTGAAATTGCCGTACCAAAAAATCAAGAAATTCTACAAAACAGAATTCCCATAACTTATGTTCCAGCGCGTAATACCATCTTCCTCTCTTACGCTTTAGCTTACGCTGAAGTTGTTGGAGCTTTTGACATTTTCATTGGAGTAAACGCCATTGATTACAGCGGCTATCCAGATTGTCGCCCAGAATTTATTGAAACTTTTGAAAAATTAGCAACTCTTGCAACCGCTGCTGGCGTTGAAAATAAAGGACATTTTAAAATCCACACTCCACTTATAAAACTTTCAAAAAAAGAAATTATTGAAGAAGGCATCAGAAATGGAGTTGATTACTCCATAACTCACAGCTGTTATGACCCTATAATTGAAGATAATAAGGTTATTTCTTGTGGCAAGTGCGATTCATGTAAATTGCGTTTAGAAGGCTTTAAAGCTGCGGGAATTGAGGATAATTTGATGTATAAGAATTTCTAAAAACTGAAAGCCCTAATCTACCACCCCTAACCCCTCCTTATCAAGGAGGGGAACTGATCCGAGTTAAGTTTAATTACTCTCCTTAATAAGGAGGGATTGGGGGTGGTAGATTAGGGCTTTCAGAGTAAATTTAAATCCATAAAAAAGGCTCTCAAGAATAAATCTTAAGAGCCTTTTGTTTTTCACTTCAAAACATGAATTACATGTTTTCAGAAATGTATTTTACAGCACTAGAAACTGTGTTAATTTTTTCAGCAGCTTCATCAGGAATTTCAATTCCGAACTCTTCTTCAAAAGCCATAACTAATTCAACTTGGTCTAAACTATCAGCTCCCAAATCATCAATAAAGCTAGCATTTTCAGTAACCTTAGCTTCTTCAGCACCTAGGTGGTTAATAATAATTTTTTTAACTCTTTCAAAAATCTCGTTGTTATTAGTCATAAAATAAATGATTTGTTGATAAAATTGTGGAAACAAATTCTGAAAAGAAAACTTATAAAAGCCTAGAGGTAGTTTCTTTACTCTAAGGCGCGGCAAGTTAATTAAGCAAAATTAAATAGCAAATAAAAAACTACAAAATATTACAATTTTAGCAAGTATTTTATGCAGTTTTTTAAAGCGGCATTATTGCCATAATTTTATTTTCATTATTAAGCGAATTAGCTCCATGAAAAAATGGCAACATTCCTATAAATTTATCTAAAAATTTTACTTCTTGTTTTGCTATTGGAATTTGTTTTACTGGTGCATTTTTAGAGTCAATTTTATGAACTTTTAATAAATAAGAAAGCGCCTGTTCTTTGCCACCTATTTCATCTATTAATCCAACTTTTAAAGCCTGTCTACCAGTAAATACCCTACCATCAAGAACCGCTCTAGTATCGCTTACAAGTTTTTTTCCTCTTCTTTCGCGCACTAAATCAGCAAAAAAATGGTAACTATCTTGAATTGATTCATTAATAACACGATCAACCATTGGATTAGATTTTTCAAATTGAGACGGACTGCCTTTTAGAGGGGAAGATTTATAATTATTGAATTTAACACCAACTTTATTTGCTAAATCTGTGAATTCAGCCGATTGCATCAGAACACCAATTGAGCCAGTTAATGTACCATTTCTGGCAATGATATAATCGGAAGCAACCGCTGCCATGTAGCCACCAGAAGCAGCAACTGAACCCATAACAACTACGATTGGTTTTTTATCAGCAATTTTTTTAAGATCTTCAAAAAGAATTTCACTTCCAACAATGCCGCCGCCAGGGCTATCAATATTTACGATTAGGGCTTTTACAGAATCTTCTTTAGCAACTTCTTCTAAAATTTTACTTCGATATTCATCTTCAAAAATTACACCTTCAATTTTTATATCAGCAATATAACTACCTTCTGGAAGACTATCTGACAAACTACCGCCAGAGATGAATCTTAAAAATAATAAAAATGAAATAGCCGCAAATATGATGGCTACATTTTTCCATTTATGTACTTTATTTTTAAGATAAATCAATGCCGCTAAATTGTCAGATGCATTCATGATTTTTTATAATTATTCTTTGTTACTTTCTTCTAATGCTGCAAGAGATTCTTTTAAAGCCTCTCCAGCAATACTTCCTATGGTAGCTCCACTATCTGAATCAGAATAGAAGTGAGATCCTCGTTCATCAGATTCCATGTCTTTAATTGAAAGCAGAAGTTTTCCAGTTACTTTGTTGAATAATACAACTTTGGCTTCAACGCGATCACCAATTTCATATTTTTCAGTTTTTTGTTCTTGTTTATTTTTAGAAATATCAAGTCTTTTGATAACTGCTTTTAAGCTGCTATCTAATTCAACTTCTAAGAAATCTTTTTTAACATTAACTACAACACAAGAAACAACTGTTCCGGTATCAATTTTTTCAAGATCATCTTTGAAAGCTGAGCTTTCTAATTGTTTGATTCCAAGAGAAATTCTTTCTTTTTCATAATTTCCACCCAAAACCATAACTTTGATTTTTTCGTCTTTTTTGAATTTTTTAAGAATTTCTTCAGTAGCTCCATTAGCTGAAATATCAGAAACATGAACTAAACCATCAACTCCGCTGTCAAAACCAACAAATAAACCGAATTCAGTAAAGTTTTTTACAGTTCCTTCAACAACATCTCCAACTTTATTAGCGTCAGAGAAAGCTTGCCAAGGATTCTTCTCGCATTGTTTCATGCCAAGAGAAATTCTGTGATTTTGTGGGTTGATATCAAGAACCATAACTTCCACTTCTTGACTTACTGACAAGAATTTTCCTGGAGTGTTATTATTTTTTAACCAGCTCATTTCAGAAACATGCACTAAACCTTCAATGCCATTTTCGATTTCAACGAAAGCACCATAAGTTGTAATGTTAGTAACGCTTCCTTTAACAACTGAACCAACTGGATATCTTTGAGCAATTGTATCCCAAGGATTTTGTTGTAATTGTTTCATGCCAAGAGAGATTCTCTTATTGTCTTCGTCAAATTTAATAACTTGAACTTTAACTTCTTGACCAACTTTTAACACTTCAGATGGATGTCTAACGCGGCACCAAGAGATATCAGTTAAATGTAATAGACCGTCAAAACTTCCGAAATCGATGAATGCACCGTAATCAGTGATATTTTTGATAACACCGTCAAGAGCATCGCCCACTTTGATTTTAGCAAGAACTTTATCTTTTTCGACATTTCTTTGAGTTTCAAGAATAGCTCTTCTAGAAACAACTACATTTCCTCTGATTTCGTCAATTTTAAGAACTTGTAATTTTTCAACTTTATTAATTAAGAAAGCATCATCAGTTAAAAGCATTGTATCAACTTGGCTTCTTGGTAAGAAACAAGTAATACCATTTACATCAACAGCGTAACCACCTTTAACTTTTCCAAGGATAAGACCTTCGATAACAGTTTTATCTTCAAGGCAATTTTTAAGATAATGCCAGTTATTATATCTTCTAGCGTTGTCTCTGCTGATGATTAATTCACCTTTTTTATTTTCAAGTCTTTCTAAAAATACATCACAAACATCGCCTTCTAGAATATTTCCATCTCTTTTAAATTCAGAAATATCAACAAATCCAACTGATTTTGCACCAATATCAACCGCAACACCTTTGTCAGAAATTCCAACGATAACACCCTTTACAACAGTACCTTCAACTAATTTTTGACTGTCTTTTTCATATTCTTCGAAAAGGGAAGCGAAATCTTCCGCTGCAAAAATTTTTTCTTGCTCTGCTAATTGGCTAGATAAGTTAATGACTGGCTTGCTCATATGGATAAGTTAATAAAGAAATTAATAAAAACCCCAAAAATAAATAACATGAATTTAGTTGGGATTGGAAAAATGGAGCGCGAAAATATTGATCTGAACTATAAAATCAAGCAGTTATTTTAGAAATTCATGAAATTGTCGCTTCATTATTATTACATCCTAAACCGTCGGTTGAGCGTAGTCGAAACCAATGGTTTAAAAAATTAATTAATGGTTGACTATTTTAGTTGGTCTTTAATAATAACAGCAGTTCTTAAGCAATAACAATAAAGAATTGCAATGATTTTAACAACAAAAGGCAGATATGCTGTAATGGCAATGATAGATATTTCTGACGATCAGTCCAATCGTCCAATTTCTTTGTCTGTTATTTCGGAAAGACAAAATATCTCTCTTTCTTATCTTGAGCAAATTTTTACTCGTCTTAAGAAATCAGGAATTGTCAACTCAATTAAAGGACCTGGTGGTGGATATACTTTAGGAAAAGATTCTAAAGAAATTACAATAGCTGAAATTATTAGTGCTACTGGAGAAAAAATTAAAATGACCCGTTGCAATAATAAAAAAGATGGTTGTATTGCAAGCAAAAAAACTAGATGCAAAACTCATGACTTGTGGCACGGTCTTGAACAAAGAATTGTGAGCTATTTACACTCAATTTCTCTTCATGATGTTTGCAACCATAATATTGAAGCATTTAGCTTTTTAACGGAAAATACAATTTCACAAAACTAACGATAACTTATGAAAACAATTTATTTTGACCATAATGCCACAACCAAAGTTGCTCCTTCAGTTTTGGCTAAAATGAATGAGGTTTATGGCTTTCCAATCAACAGTTCTGCGAATCACAGCTTGGGTCGCAAAGGTGCAAAAATAGTTGAAGAAGCTAGACAACATTTGAAAGATTTTTTAAATGCCGAAAATTACGAAGTAACTTTTACAGGAAGCGGAACTGAAGCTTCAAATTTAGTTTTATTTGGCAGCAAAGTTAATACGATTTTCTTTTCAGAAATTGAACATGCTTCGGTATATAATTCTCGACCAAGCCATTCTAAAGTTGTTGAGATTAAGGCTTTACAAAATGGTCTAATTGATATTGCTGATTTAGAAAAAAAATTAGAAACCGTTACAGATAAAAATTTCCTAGTTTCGATAATGTTATCCAACAATGAAACTGGCGCTATTCAACCAGTTGAGCAAATTGCTAAATTAGTTCATCAAAAAGGTGGTTTAATTCATAGTGATATTGTGCAAGGAGTTGGTAAAATTTCAGTTGATTTAGAAAAATTAAATGTTGATTTTGCTTCAATTTCTGCTCACAAAATTAACGGTCCACAAGGTGTTGGCGCACTTTTAAGACGCAAAGGTTTAGATATTGAACCAATTATTTTTGGCGGAAGCCAAGAAGGTTACAAAAGAGCTGGAACTTTAAATACTGCAGGAATTGTTGGCTTTGGTGAAGCTTGTAAATTATCAGCAAATAAACTTGAAGCTTACAAAGAAATAAAAACCTTGCGTGATTTTATTGATAGCGAAATAACTAAAATTGCTGGCGATGATGTTATGATTTTTTCTTCTAGCGTTGAAAGATTACCAAATACCAGTTTTATCTCTTTCAAAAACAGCTTAACTCAAACTCAATTAATCAATTTTGATTTAAATGGAATATGCGTTAGTGGTGGAGCAACTTGCTCTTCAGGTTCTTTAAAGGCATCACGCGTTTTAAAGGCAATGAAAATTGATCCAATTTTTTCACAAGGCGCGGTTAGAGTAAGTTTAGGAAGCGATAACACTAAAGAAGAAGCAGAAAAATTTATCACTGTTTGGAAAGAATTTTACCAAAAAACCCAAAAAAATTAAGCATTAAAATGACAATTAATTTACCAATTTATCTTGATTACCAATCAACAACACCAATGGATCCTCGCGTTATTGATGTTGTTATTAAAGCTATGAAAGAAGATTTTGGCAATCCTCATTCTCGTACTCATTCTTTAGGCTGGAAAGCTGAAGAGTTAGTTGAAATTGCCCGCAAACAAGTGGCCAATTTAATTGGAGCTGATGCTAAAGAAATATTTTTTACTTCTGGCGCAACTGAATCTAACAACATTGCCATTAAAGGTGTGGCGCGTTTTTATGGCGCGGAAAAAAATCACATTATTACCTTAGCAACTGAACATAAATGTATTGTTAATTCAGCCCGAGATCTTGAATCAGAAGGCTTTAAAACAACATTTTTACCAGTTGAACAAAATGGTTTAGTTGATTTAAAAAAATTAGAAGCGGCAATTACTGATAAAACTTGTTTGGTTTCAGTAATGACAATCAATAATGAAATTGGCGTTATTCAGCCAGTTAAAGAAATTGGTGATTTATGTCGCAAAAAAGGTGTTTTTTTTCATACCGATGCGGCGCAAGCTTTTGGAAAAATTCCGCTGAATGTTAATGAAATGAATATTGATTTAATGAGCATTTCTGGTCATAAAATTTATGGCCCAAAAGGCATTGGCGCAATTTACATTAGAAGAAAACCTCGCGTGCGTATCAAACCATTATTTAGTGGCGGTGGACAAGAGCGCGGTATTAGATCTGGAACCTTGCCAACACCTTTGGTTATTGGTCTTGGAAAAGCTGCTGAAATTGCTAAAAATGAAATGGAAAAAGATGCAGCTCACATAAAAAAACTTAGCGATAAATTGGCTAAAGGAATTATGGAGACAACTTCTGTTTATTTAAATGGCGATAAGGAAAAAAGATATGCTGGAAATTTAAATTTTAGTTTCGCTGGAATTGAAGGTGAATCAATGATTATGGCAATTAAAGATTTAGCGGTTTCTTCAGGTTCTGCCTGCACTTCTTCTTCTCTTGAGCCTTCTTATGTATTACACGCTTTAGGTGTTGAAGATGAATTGGCGCACACTTCCATAAGATTTGGAATTGGTAGATTTACCACTGAAGAAGAAATTGATTATGCGATTAAAATTATTAAAGAAAAAGTTCATAAACTGCGTGAGCTCAGCCCACTTTGGGAAATGATGCAGGAAGGAATTGATATTAAATCGATTAATTGGAAATCGCATTAAAAAATAACCAACAATTGTCATCCTGAGCGTAGCGAAGGATCTCATGTTGTTGGAAGAGATCCTTCGCTTCGCTCAGGATGACAGTTAAAAATAAATAAAGGAAAACATGGCATATTCAAAAAAACTTTTAGACCATTACGAAAATCCACAAAATGTTGGATCTTTCAGTAAAGATGAAATCAATATTGGCACCGGACTTGTTGGAGCACCTGCTTGCGGCGATGTGATGAAATTACAAATCAAAGTTTCTGATGATGGCATAATTACTGATGCTAAATTTAAAACCTTTGGATGTGGCTCTGCTATTGCTTCTAGCTCACTTGCTACAGAATGGATTAAAGGACAGCAAATTGACGAAGCAGCAAAAATTACTAATAAAGAAATTGCTCAAGAATTGTCACTTCCTCCTGTTAAAATTCATTGTTCAGTTTTAGCAGAAGAAGCTATTAAAGCGGCTATTGAAGATTATAAAAAACAAAAAGCAGCAGCATAGATTCTAAAATGAAATTACAATTTTCACCCACAGGCAATGCTATTGTCGATTATTTAAAAATTACTGACGGCGCTTTTGAGCAAGTCAAAGCGCTTTTAGCTCAAAGAAAAGAGCCTTGCGATGGAATTAAAGTTGGCATTAGAACTCGCGGCTGCTCTGGCTTGTCTTATACAATTGAATATGCTTTAAAGGATAAAAATATTTCTAAATTTGACGATGTGGTAATTCGTGAAGGAATTTCTGTTTTTATTGATCCAAAAATTTCAATGTTTTTGGTGGGCAGTGAAATGATTTATAAAGAAAATGATTTGGACACTGGTTTTGACTTTGTGAACCCAAATGAAAAGGGGCGCTGCGGTTGTGGTGAAAGTTTCAAAGCATGATAGATCCGATAAAAAACTATTTTGAGAATTTCTCTTTTAATGTTGATTTTAACATTGATTTAGAAGAGTTAGAAAATAAATATCTTAAATTTCAAAAGCAGTTTCATCCAGACAATTCAAGCTCTGCTGATGTTGAAAAATCAATCTCTATTAATGAAGCTTACAAAATTTTAAAAAACCCATTACAACGCGCTTCACATATTTTACAGCTTAATGGCATTGATCTTGAAAATGATACAAAGGCTCCAAAGCCAGATATGGAAACTCTAGAAGAAATTTTAGAATTACAGGAAAAAGTTGCGGAAATTAATGCAGAAGAAAAAGATTTACTTAAAAAATATTTAATTTCTGAGATAAAATCTCTTTTAGAAAAAACAGCCAAAGCGCTTGAAAATAAAGACTTTACTACAGCAGCACAAATTTTAATTAGAGCTAAATATTTCGATAAAACTTTACGAGATTTAAAGGCAAAAAAAGAATAAGAATGGCACTTTTAATTCAAGAACCTATTTCCCTTGGGGAATCAGACTTAGAAAATCAACAATCACAAGAAATTGTCATTGGCATTGATCTTGGCACAACCAATTCTATTGTTGCAATAATTGAAGATAAAAAAGTGCGCTTTTTTTGTGATGAGAAAGGTCGGAAATTACAGCTTTCTGTGGTTTCTTTTGATAATGATGGAAAGGTTTTAGCCGTTGGCAATGAAGCTTTGGAAAATTCAAACAACTTACAAATTTCTTCAATCAAAAGATTGATGGGTAAAAATCTTTCCGATATTTCGAATGATGAAACTCGCTTTGATTTTGATAAAACAAATCAAGAATCACTAAAAATTATTGTTAAAAATTATCAATATTCACCAACAGAAATTTCAGCAGAAATTTTAAAATATTTAAAAAATCTTGCTGAGAAGATCCTGAATCAAGTTCAGGATGACGGGAGGGGGATTAAGGATGACGGGAGGGTTATTAAGGATGACGGCATGGTAGAGATCAAAAAAGCCGTAATCACAGTTCCCGCTTATTTTGATGAAGCTGCAAAAAATGCTACTAAATTAGCGGCTAATTTAGCTGGTTTAGAAGTTCTACGATTGGTCAACGAACCAACAGCAGCAGCACTTGCTTATGGTTTAGATAATTCTTCAGAAGGAATTTATTGTATCTATGATTTGGGTGGTGGAACTTTTGATGTGTCGATTTTAAAAATGCAGAAAGGGGTTTTTAAAGTTTTGGGAGTTGCGGGAGATAATGCTTTGGGGGGAGATGATTTTGATGATTTGGTGGCAAAAGAACTTAATGTAAGTCGAATTGAAGCAAGGAAAATTAAAGAAGAATTATCTCGTAAAGAGATCCTGAAACAAGTTCAGGATGATAACTCTTGTCATGTTGAACGAAGTGAAACATCTCATGAGTTTAAAGAGATTCTTCACTGCGCTCAGAATGACAAAATCAACAATTTTTCACGCCAAGAATTTGAAAAATTAATCACAAATAAAATTCAAAAAACCATCACATTAACTCAAAATTTAATTGATGATTTAGATCTTGCAGTAGAAGAAATCAAAGGCGTTGTGTTGGTTGGCGGTTCAACAAGAATTCCATTAGTTAGAAATGAATTAGCAAAAATATTTGATGAAAAGAAAGTTTTAACCAATCTTGATCCTGACCTTGTAGTTGCTGTTGGAGCGGCTTGGCAGGCTTATAATTTGAGCGGCAAAAGTGAAAATTTACTTCTTGATGTTGTGCCACTTTCACTTGGAATTGAAATGATGGGCGGCATTGTTGATAAGGTTATTTATCGCAATAATACAGTTCCAACTTCCGTTACCAAAGAATTCACAACTTATGCTGACGGGCAAACAGGAATGCAATTACATGTTGTTCAAGGCGAGAGAGAGCTTGCCGAAGATTGTCGCTCTTTAGCAAAATTTGAAATCAAAAATATACCAGCAATGAAAGCTGGTTTTGCAAGAATTGCCATCACTTTTAAAGTTGATGCTGATGGGCTTTTAACTGTTTTAGCAGAAGAAAAATTGACGGGAGAAAAACAAGAAATAATTGTTAAACCAACTTATGGTTTGAATGAAAATGAGGTGAGAAAATTACTTTTAGAATCGCAAGAAAATGCTAAATTAGATATAGAAAAACGCTTACTTGCTAAAGCCTTGCTTGATGCCAAAAAAGATATTTCAATTTTACAAAAAGATTTAGAAAGTTTTGCTCATTTAATTTCTGATGAAGAAAGAAAAAATATTGATGAGAAAATTTTTAATTTAGAGAATTTGTTTAAAAAAGAAGCTGGAAGAACCTTGATAACAAAAGCCACAGAAGAATTAGAAAAAGCTGCTGATAATTTTATTTTGCAGAAAGTTAATGCAATTGTGAATAAAAATTTATCTGGAAAGAAAGTTTAAGAAATTTAGTAAACCCAACTTGTGAAGAATACCTCCCCTAACACCTCCTTAAAACATCATCGTCATTCCCGCGAAGGCGAGAATCAGGTGCTATATGATCTGGATTCCCGCCTTTTCGCGGGAATGACAAGATATATTATGTAAAATCACAAAAGTTTATTTGATATAACTACCCCGTAATCGCAATTTTATATTTTTGACTCAAATATTTTTCTATTGCTTGTCTTTCTTCATCTTTAAGATCTCTGGTGAAAACTATGTATTCTGCGATGTAGCCATTATATGCATAATGATTAATGTTATTCCAGTAATTTCCTATTCTAGCTGTATTATTAGCGGTAAGTCTAAGTGGATTTTTGTTGACACTAGAAGTACCTGAAGCATCTGGACTAATGCCGCCATTGAACCAATATTTTGTTCCAACAGTTTGGCTCAATGTAAAGCTATGCATAATTGGAACGCGCCTTGTCAATTCAGCATTAGTATAAGAAATGATATTATTACTAGCCGAATGACCTAAACCAGCATTAATGGTATCTCCGGTGCTAGTAGTGTAAGCAATTCTGAGCGATGTATTAGTACCGTTCACACTATCACCGCCAATGACGCTATTGAAACCCGTAGAAATAAGTGAAAACTGCTTTTGCTCTACAACAAAGATGGTAAAATTAGATCCCACTAAACTTGCATTACTATGCGACAATGAAGAGTAATTATTTAAATACACACCCGGAATATTTCCAAAAATATTTTCTTCAAATGTTGTTGTGCCATTATAAGCCACAGCGTCAATATGGCTTGTTGATTGCGGATTTATGTCATACCAAGTTGTAATTCTTGCCCCATCTGTTTCTTGAGAATCTATAAAACTTTCTTCCAAAGAAGTTTCATACCAGAATAATAAATCTTTAATGCCGCCCACTGGAGAGCTTTTAGTAAGGGCTCTGGCACTGTTTAGTGAAAATTTTTGAATTAAATTTCTACCCTCAATTACACCAGCAATCAAAACCCCTATAACAAGAATCACTATCGAAAGCTCAATTAAAGAAATTTACTTTTTTGCTCTATCAATTGCTTCCACAATCAATTGTTTAGCCTTAGCAGCATCTTCAAATCCAGTAACTTTAACCCATTTACCTTTTTCTAAATCTTTATAATGTTCAAAGAAATGTTTGATTTTATTAATCAAATTTTCTGGCAATTCTTTGTAAGATTCTACCGCTTCAAATTGTGAATTTAATTTTTTTGCAGGCACGGCAATAAGTTTTTCATCCATACCTTTTTCATCTTCCATAATCAAAACTCCCACTGGTTTCACAGCAATTACTGAACCAGAAATAACTGGGAAATCTGAAACCACCAATACATCAATTGGGTCGCCATCTTCTGAAAGAGTGTGAGGAATAAAGCCATAATTGCATGGGTAATACATTGGAGTGGCAATGAAACGATCAACGAAAATTGCACCAGAATCTTTATCCATTTCATATTTTACTGGATCAGAAGAATTCATTGGTACTTCAATGATAACATTTACTTGATTTGGAGCATCTTTGCCGATTGAGATTTTTTCTATGTTCATGTTTTTGTTTTTTAAGTTTTTAGTTAGCCCTCTTTGCAAAAGAGGGTGGATCAAACGCGTCAGCGTTTGAGACGGGTGATTTTAATATAAACTGCTAGGCTTTAAAAAATCCTCCGACGCTGCGCGCCTTCTCGCTAAAAACATGCGTTAAGCATGTTTTTTAACGCTCAAAGCCTTTTGCAAAGGAGGCTTAAAATTGATTAACTCACTTCCACAACCACCGCACCACCTTGTCCACCGCCAATACAAAGAGTTGCAAGACCACGATTTTTACCTTGTCTTTTTAACTCTCTAAGCAAGTGGATAATAATTCTAGTTCCCGTCATACCAACTGGATGACCAAGAGCCACACCACCGCCATTCACATTTAAAATATCATTACTAATTTCACCCAAAGCTTCTTCTTTTGCAAAGTGTTTTTTAGCAAATTCTTTTGAGGCGAAAGCTTTTTGACAACCAATTACTTGAGCTGCAAAAGCTTCATTTAGCTCAATTAATTCCATATCTTTCAATGATAAACCAGTTTTGTCAAATAATTTTGCTGAAGCAAAAACTGGCCCTAAACCCATGCGAGAAGGGTCTAAACCAGCGTAAGCATAATCATGAATATAGCCAAGCAAACCATTTTCATGGTTATAGCCAAGCTCTTTAGCTTTTGATTCTTTCATTAAAATTACAAAAGCCGCGCCATCAGTAATTTGCGAAGCATTACCAACGGTTACAGTTCCTGTAACTTTTTCAAAATAAGGTTTCAATTTAGACAAAGCTTCCACTGTTTGACCATTTCTAATTCCTTCATCTTCTTCAATCATTAAAGAGTGTTTTTCATCATTATTAAAAACTGGAATTATTTCTTCTTTAAAAATTCCATTAGCAGTTGCAGCTTCGGCGCGATTGTGACTCATGGTAGAAAATTCATCTTGCTGCCTTCTGGTAATTTTAAAATCTTTAGCAACATTTTCTGCGGTACAACCCATGATTAAACCAGAAACCGGATCTGTTAAGCCTTGAGTTAAACCAATTATTGGCTGTAAAAAGCTAAGTCTAAAACTTAATAAAGCAGATAATTTTTGCCCAATTGTTTTTGCTTTAAAAAGATTAGCAAAAAGATTAGTCATTTTTTTATTGAACATAAGAGGAATATTACTCATCGATTCCACACCACCAGCCAAAATAATTTCAGATTCACCATTTAAAATTTTTGCTGCACCAACTGTAATCGCCTCCATTCCAGAAGCACAATTTCTGTGCACCGTAAAAGCAGGAATTTTTTCAGGAAGACCGGCTTTAAGCATAATTACACGAGCAATATTTGCCGCATCTCCTGGTTGAGCAACATTTCCCACAATAACTTCATCAATTTTTTGTGGATCAATTTTTGAACGCAAAACCACTTCTTTAGCAATTCTGGCACCAAGATCATGAGCAGTTAGTTTTTTTAAAACTCCACCAGCTTTTCCCATTGGAGATCTGAAGCCAGAAATTATAGCAATTCTTTCTTTCATAAAATTTTTTTTGAATTAGTTTTAAAATCAATATTCGTATTTACACACTTTAATTTTTTTTCATCCACAGTTTTTTAATAAAATGATCACAAAAGAAATCACTGATTTTGCCAATTACTTAGCCGATATTTCAACTGCAATTGCTAAAAAATATTTTCGCTTACCAAATGGCGAAATTGCTAAAGAAGATGACAGCCCTGTAACCAAGGCAGATCGGGAAATTGAGCAAGTTATAAGAGAAGAAATTACCAAAAAATTTTCAACTCATGGAATTATTGGCGAGGAGTTTGGTAATCACAATGAAAATGCTGATTATAAATGGATTTTAGATCCAATTGACGGCACTTCGTCTTTTATTATTGGTCGCCCAATTTTTGGCACATTAATTGCTTTAGCCTATAAAAATAAACCAATTTTGGGAATTATGAATCAGCCTATTACGGGCGAAAGATGGCTGGGAATAAATGGTGAAGGCTCATGGTTTCAAGGTCAAAAAATTCAAACCAGAAATTGTCGCGATTTATCGGATGCGGTATTTTGTTCAAGCTCACCTTTTTATTTTAAAGACAAAGATGAATTGCTGCTCAAAAAACTTTCCAGCCTAACAAAATATCAGAAAATTGGTGGCATTATTTATGGTGGAGATTGTTATTCTTACGCATCTCTGGCATCAGGATTTGTTGATATTGTAATTGACCCAGGATTAAAAGTTTATGATTATACAGCTTTATTGCCAATAATTGAAATGGCTGGCGGAGTTGTAAGTGATTGGCAGGGAAATGATTTAGAATTAAAATCTGATGTTAGGCTGGTGGCTTGCGCCAATGAAGAATTGCATAAAAAAGTTTTAGAAGTTTTGAATTCTTAAAAACTGTAAACAGTCCCAAACTTAATAATATCAGACCTAATCTGACCACCGCTGGCACTGTTATCCTCAAATTGCTGCTGACTATATAAAACCTTCACACCAAAACTATTGGAAAAATTTATTTGTGAACCAATGCCTATAACACCACTATTATAGGCTCTATTAGCTTCTAGAGAAGAAATTCCTAGATTTGAATTGTAGGAAAACTTCACAATGTCATAAGTTACAAAACCAGAAAGATGTTTGTTAAAATCATATCCGATATTGGCTTTTAAATTATAATTAGAATTGGCTTTAGAAATACTTGTTTGACCCAATATCTTGCTTTGATCAGTACCATAAAAACTATGAGATACGGTACTTCTATTTTTTTCTGCAAAAACTTCTGGTGCCATAAAAAAACCACTACCACCGAATTTATAGCCATAATAGCGGTCTTCTTCGACTTTTTTTTGAGCAACCGAATTATCAATCTTACCAATCTTCTCATTATTTTTTGCCGCATCTAGACCAACATAAAAACCATCTTTTGCATCATGTAAAGCAAATAAATTATGAGAATTAAATGTTATAATTAAAAAAATTATTAAAAATCTTATCATAACACCTCCCTATTAATATTATTTAACTCATAACTATCTCGCATTATCTTCATCATGTGATTTATGCTGTTTTTCCATTATTCTTTCAACAAAGCTCTGATCATTATATGGCTTTTCATCTCTCTGCATAGCAATACTTTCAACCAAAGTAATTGCGGTAGCCAGTGCTATTGATGAAGACGGAACATCATTGGCTTTTTGCGCAACAGGAATACCAAACATCTCAGCTGTTTCAAGATCTCTTTTGGACGACTTAAATTCAAAAAACTTATTTGAAAGAACCGCTTCACTTTCTTTAATTAAATCAGGAAGTATTTCCTTATCACCAACAGCATGCGTATATATTTTAAAATTGTCTGGATTTTCTTCAAACAATTTTCTCATTTCAGACCGCTCCTCAGAAGAAAGTTTTCTAAGATCAGTTTTGTCACTATGGTCTTTGGAAGCCAAACAAGAATAAACTTGAGCAACCTTACCATCTTCTCCAAACTTCTCGGCAAAATGTTCCATCAGATTATCTTGTGATGATTTTTCAGAGATTTGTTTATTCATCTCAATAACTCTTCTAACCTCTGCTAATTCTTCAGGATCTTCAGTATTGGTTGTGTACACATTCTCACGATTCACTTCAACCTCATCACCATCATCAGAATTCATAAGGTCTGCAGCCATATTTGCCACTATTATAATACCTCGTGACAATAATGACTGGAATAATTCAAAAGCTTCTTTTTTTAACTGATCTAATTCATCATCATCCGAAGAGTCCATATAACTTGAAGCAGAGTTGTCACTTGAAGAGATTTTCTCAGGCTCAGCAGAATCAGCATTCAAAGCTTTTTCTCTTTCTATCTCTGCAATCATTTTTTCAAGCTTTTGCACCAATGCCGAAACATCCAACCCCAATGACTTACCTTTTGCTATTTCTTTTTCTAATTTTTCGCGAGCACCCAAATCATATCCACTTTCTTCATCTTTTATTTTAGAAATATTAAAATCATCTTCTTTCACCTCTTTAACTTCTTGCTTAAATTCTTGAATTTCCTCAGATTTTGAATCATCCTTCGCACTTACAACTGTTACCTCAGGCTTTCCACTTAAAGTAATCTTTTTCATTAGCTGCTCTTCAACAGCCCTAATTGCATCTACATCATCTTGCAACATTCCTGATAATAAAGTTGGCTGATTATCTAAGTTAGATACTGACATAATTAATTTCCTTTAATGTTTAAAATGCCTAGTCTCAATGAAATAAAGCGCGACACCTTTTTCATTAGCTTTGGCGATAACTTCTTCGTCACGAATTGAACCTTTTGGCGCAATTATTGCCTTTATACCATATTTTGAAGCAATGTCAATATTATCATCAAAAGGGAAAAAGGCATCAGAAGCTAAAAAACCACCTTTAGCTTTATCAACCACAACTTCTCCATCTAAAAATTCTGCAGCTTTTTTACAAGCAATTTCACAAGCATCAACTCTGCTGGTTTGACCAGCGCCCAAGCCAACCGTTTGAAAATCTTTAACCACCACAATTGCATTTGATTTAACATGTTTACAAATTGACATAGCAAAAATTAATTGCTCAATTTCAATGTCGCTTGCAGCAGTTTTACTTGCTTTAACTAAATCATTTTTAGTAATTATTTTTTGATCTAAATCTTGTGTTAAAAAACCACCAGATATTGATTTTACTTGCATGGCATTAGATTTTTTGAAATCAGCAATCAAAACTCTGAGATTCTTTTTCGCTGCTAGAATTTCAGCAGCTTTTGTGTCAATTTCTTTAGCAATAATTACTTCATAAAACATTTTAGAAAGTTCAACAGCTAAAGCTTCATCAATTTTTCCATTCAATGCCACAATTCCACCAAAAGCACTTTTTGGATCTGCTGCTAAAGCTTTTTTGTAAGCTTCGTTCAAATCTTTTCCAGAAGCCACTCCACAAGGATTAGCGTGCTTAATAACGGCGCAAGCTGGCACAGAAAATTCCATTACCAAATTATAAGCAGCGTCAGAATCATTTAAATTATTATAGCTAAGTTCTTTGCCTTGAAGCTGTTTGGCATTAACAATTCCAGACTCTGTATTTGAATAAAGCGCGGCTTTTTGATGAGAATTTTCGCCGTAACGAAGTGATTGTTTTAAATGACCTTTAAGCGTAAATTCTTCTTTTGCTCCAGTAAAATAATCAGCAATTGCCACATCATACTCAGCAATTCTTTTGAAAGCTTGCGCCGCAGAATTTTTTCTAAATTCATAAGAAGTGAAATTAGAATTTTTCTCCATTTCAGCAATCAAACCTTTATAATCAGAAGCATCTGTAATTACAGTTTTATATGCGAAGTTCTTAGAAGCCGAACGCACCATCGCTGGCCCACCAATATCAATATTTTCAATTATTTCTTCTTCGTCAGAGGTTTTAGCCAATGTTTCAACAAATGGATAAAGATTAATAACAAGCAAATCAATTGATTCAATTCCATGTTGTTTTGCCGCTTCAACATGTTCCTTATTATCTAAAACAGCCAACAACGCGCCGTGAACTTTTGGATGTAATGTTTTTACCCTGCCATCCATCATTTCAGGAAAACCTGTAAATTCAGAAATATCTTTATTGATAATTCCATTTTGCGTTAAAAGTTTTGAAGTTCCACCAGTTGAAATTATTTCAACACCTTTTGAAACCAAGTATTTAGAGAGTTCAACAATTCCTGATTTATCTGAAACTGAGATTAAGCAACGAGTTATTTTTTGTAAATTTTGCATTTTTTTGAGCTAAATATTTATTTAATTGTCATTGTGAATTTAATTGTCATTGTGAACGAAGTGAAGAATCTCTTACAAACTAAAGAGATCTTTCGCTTCGCTCACAATGACACTATTATTTGTAGAATTTTTTGAAAACCTTCCTCAATCGATAAATTACCATTATCAATTATAACCGCGTCAGCAGACATTTTAAGAGGAGATTCAGCGCGATTAAAATCATTTTCATCACGCTTTTTTAACTGATTTAAAATTTCATCATAAGAAACTTTATCACCTTTTTTAATCAACTGATCAAATCTTCTTTGAGCCCTAATTTCAACATCAGCAGTTATAAAAAATTTATAATTAGCATTTGAGCAAATTACCGTCGTAGTATCTCGCCCATCAAGCACGCAGCCATTTTTATCTTTCACCAAAAAACTCTTCTGAAAATCAAAAAGTGCCCCGCGCAATTTTGAATTTTTAGCAATCACAGAAGCAACCGCCCCAACTTTTTCACTAAATAATTCTTCCAATTCCAAATCTTCTTCAGAAATATTTTTAACTAAATCAGCAATCTCATTTTCAAAATCATCCACATCAATTTTCCTCTCCATCACGCGCCAAGCAACAAGGCGATAAAGCGCACCCGTATTAAGATAAGGCAAGCCAAAATGCAACGCAATTCTCTTAGCCAAAGAACCCTTCCCCGAAGCCGAAGGTCCATCAATTGCGATTATTAAAGGTTTGGTCATAAATAATTATGATTTTTTATTTGTATTTGAGTTTGAACCAAACTCAATCTTTCTTAACGACGATTCCACAAAAAAATCTTCGATTGTTTGTCCGGTAATTGATATAAAATCTGATATCTCTTGATGTAAAGAATCAACTAACGACTCCATCCAAATATCTCCGATACATAATCTCATAAGCCTATTCCACGCTTTTAGTAAATTTATTTCTATCATATAACGGTGTAGTAGGTATGTTTCTTACAAGTTTTGCTGTAATCGAACATCAATAAATTGATCAAAAGAAGAAGACACTTTCCTACGCATCTCATCATCAATATTAGGACCGAAAGAAAATGCTATTAGTTCAAATTTATTTCTATCATGAGACTTAAATAAATCTAACATCAAATGTGACACTGGATGATTATGAAAATCAGCAGAATAATATCCAATCCTAATTTTTTATCCTTAATTTCAGATCTTTTTTGTATCGGTCCTAAAAAATATCAATCGAAGGATAATCTGTCTGAACATTCATATTAGCCACTAAGCAATGAAGAGAAGCGGAATCAATGATTGATAAAATTGCAAAAGGACTCACAACCAATTCTTTTTTCAAAAGTCTATTCTCTAAATCACTAATCTCTTGAGCATATGAGCTCCAATCACAGATTTTACTTTTTGCATTAAGTATGGAACCAAGTAGAAATTTACAACTTGGACTTAATTGAAAAGCTTTCTGATAATTAAATAGTGCTACTTCCACTTGCTTAGTTTCAGATAAAAGATTCTCTAAATTATAGTAAGCTTCAACAAAATTGGGATTTATTTCAATTTCTTTATTATAGGATAACACAGCTAAATCAAGTTTCCCCAGTTCTTTTAAAACATTACCAAGATTATAATGAAAATCAGGGTTATTAGAATTTAACTCAATTGCTTTACTGTAAATATCAAAAGCTGAATCTAATTCTTTAAACTCCATTAAAGCAACGCCAAGATTAGAATAAAAAGATGCGTTATTAGGATTTATTGCGATAGCCTTGTTAATTAAATCTATCGAACTTTGAGGATCTTTTTTTTGATAAGCAATTACTCCCAAAAAATGCCAACTATTAGCATGTTTTGGATTAACTTTTAAAATCTCGGAATAAATTAATTGAGCTTCGTCTAACTTTCCATCTTGATGTAAATATAAGGCCTTCTGAAAATCAATTCGTATTTTTTCTTCTTCAGATAAAATCATAATTACCTTCCTCTACTATGTTGTTTCCCAGCCGCTCTTTCCTTAGCCTCAATCATACTAGCCCAAAAACCTTTATCACCTCTCTTATTCAAAATTTGCGCTGATTGAATCAAGTAAGTCAATTTCTGCCCTAAAATCATTGAAGTCCAAAATCCTACTGGCTTTACAATATCTACGATATTAATGTCATTTAGCTCTTGTCTATCACGCGCTCTTTCGCTTGAATTGATTATCTCATAACTGCCACTTTTCCTTTTATTATCTCCACCTTTAGCCTGCATTTCCGCCTTCACAGCTGAATGCGCCTTAGGAAATTCTATCTTCTCTATCTTTCGCTCATCTTCTTCTTTAATATATTTTTTTTTCTTTTTGCTATAAACATTTTTGCTTAAAGATTTAATTTTTTTCAAATTGTTATAAGTGTGGCGAAGAAGAATCGCAAAAATCAGGCGAGTTATTAAGATCAGCGAAAGAACTACGATAAAAATCACTAATATAATTGTTAGAGCCTTCATATTATTCTTTCACCCCATTTAAATAATTTTCAGAATAACCAACAAAATAACTCTGGGAATAACCTTGGCAAATATCCTTCATTTTAGCATAAGCCTGAACAAAACCAATCAAAGAATAAGTGTCACTAGCAGCTTTACCATCTTTTGAAACCGCACTGACAATAATTTCCTCTGATTTTTGCATCTGTTTAATAATATCAATATCATCATTCTTATCATGAGCCCAAGCTAACATTGAATATGGAAAAAGATAAAATTTCTTTGATCCAAAAGAAAGCTCAATATCTGATTTCTTTTTATAAAAAAACCCAGAAGAAATACTTACCTCGTCAGCATCATTAAGAATATTGGTTACTAAAAAATAAGACTCACCTCTTTTGCGATAATTTCCTATTTCTTTTATAGGAGTTGAAACCATATAACACAATTCTTTGTCGCCTCTTTTGGTTTTAAAAACACTCCAATCTTGAAATTTTACCTGTAATTCTTGAGCAAAAGAGTTACTTGATAGAAGAAATAGAATTGTGAATATAGGTAGAAACTGCCCTTTACTTAAGCTTTGGTCGAGCATAGTCGAAACCATTGGAAAGTTTTTGCCTTGATTTAAGTCCGCAGCAAAAACTTTCCAATGGTTTCGACTATGCTCGACCAAAGGTTTTAGAAAATTTATTAATGATGCGAATGGATAGTTACCAAACTTATTACAATTCATAACTTGACTTTTTCATGACTAAAAATATTTTATCGCCCACTTTGTAAACTACCAAAACAATGGTTCAAGGTTCAATTGCGCTGAAGTAAAAGCATTTCATGCAAAGTCTAAAAATCCAACAAATTTTAAAATGTCAGCAGAGATTCACGAAAAACATAGTCCTTTAGACCAATTTAAAGTACAGAATATTATTGATCTAAATTTTGGATCATTTGATATCAGCTTTACTAATTCAGCTCTTTACATGGTTTTAGCAACTGCATTTTCAATTGTTTTCATGCTTTTTGCCACCAGAAAAAAATCTTTGGTTCCTTCAAAATTACAAGTATTTGCTGAATCAATTTACAATTTCGTCATGGAAACAGTTAAAGCTGGAATTGGCAATGAAGGAAATAAATTTTTTCCATTAGTATTTACGCTTTTCATCTTTATTTTACTTTCTAATTTTCTTGGCTTAACTCCTTACAGTTTCACAGCTACAAGCCAAATCATCGTTACTCTTTCTTTAGCTTTAGTAGCCTTCACAACAGTTACAATTTTTGCAATTCGTAGAAATGGTTTTATGGGCTTTCTTCACATGTTTTTACCAAGCGGAGTTCCAATGTGGATGGCTCCTTTAATTTTTGTAATTGAATTTTTCTCTTTTTTAATCAGACCCATAACTTTATCAGTTCGTCTTTTTGCTAACATGGTTGCGGGGCATGTATTGCTTAAAGTAGTTGCTGGCTTCATTCTTTCTCTTGGAGTTGTTTTAGGAATATTTCCATTCTTATTTAGCATTGTTTTAACTGGCTTTGAACTTTTCGTTTCAGCTTTACAAGCCTATATTTTTACAATTTTAGTTTGCGCCTATTTGGGCGATGTAGTTAAAGAACATTAAAGAATTTAACCTTAGCTTGTTATAATGGTTGAATAAGTAACGCCACTTACAAAAAGAAGTCCAACATACAGGAAGAAACAAGCAGATGTGCGGTATTCGATTGAGATATTTCGTCAAGAATTTTTCAAAATTTTAATCTAAAAAAGTAAAAAACATGGAACCAGTATTACCAGTAGAACCAGCAATGGCATTAGAATCTTTAAAATATATCGGTATCGGATTAACATCAATTGGTATGGCTGGTGCAGCTATGGCAATTGGTAACATCTTTACCGCTTTTTTCAACAGCATTGCTAGAAATCCTTCTGCAGCTCCAAAAATTGAAAAATACATTTACATTGCAGTTGGTCTTGCTGAAGCGATGGGTATCTTTGCGGTACTTTTAGCTTTCTTGATCTTGTTTAATTAATACTTAAGCTAAGGTCCGCATTTAAAATAATTTGAGTGCGGACTTAGCATTAAAATTTGACTGGCACAAACCTGCCCTCACCTAATTTCTAAATAAAATGCCGCAATTTGATCCTCACTATTTTAGCTCACAAATTTTCTGGCTTACCATATGTTTCGCCATTCTTTATTATTTTGTCAGCAACATAATATTGCCAAGAATTCGCGATATTCTTAAAGAAAGAAAGTCAGTTGTTGATTCTGATACTTTACAAGCCAATCAACTTGACCAAGCTATTGATGAAATTAGCTCTAAAACTGTTGCCCTAAGAATGAAAGCTACTAAGGAATATCAAGAAAAGCTTGAAGAAGCAACTAAAGCAGCATCTTCAAAAAGAGAAAAATTAACCGAAGAGTTAAAAGAAAAAATCGAAATAATTACTAAAAAATCTCAAGAAGATTTAAAGAATTTTATCGCTTCCACTCATGCTCAAAGCCAATTAGCAATTCAAGATTTGACAAAAAATATCAAATCAAAACTTTTTAATATTTCTTAAATTCTAAAAAATGTTCAACGAAAAATTCTGGCTTGCCATAGCTTTCCTTACCTTTGTGGGCTTAATTATAAAATATGTTGGTCCTAAAATTACTAAATCTCTTGATCAAAAATCAAAAGAAATTGCCGAAGAAATTTTAGCCGCAAAAGAAATGAAAGAAAAAGCAGCTAAACTTCTTTCAACAGCTGAAGCTTATTACAAAGAATCTTTATCTTACTCTGAAAAATTGCTTAAAGATGCTGAAATTGAAGCTAATCAATTTCTAATTGATGCTCAAAAATCTATCTCTGAAGAGCTTAATAAAAAAACTGCCGCCGCTCAAAACAGAATTAAAAACGCTGAAGAAGGAGCTATTAGAGATATTAAAAACTCAATTGTTGCTGCTGCTTTAAAAGCTGTTGAGGCTGAAGCTGAATCAGGTTTAGACAAAAAACATAGTGATCACATTTTATCACAAGCAACTCAAAATTTTGAGAAAGTTGTATAGTTAATGTTCTTCGGTCATCCTGAACGAAGTGAAGGATCTCATGAGATGTTTCGCTTACGCTCAATCGTGACAACTTTTTTGACTGTCACCCCGCACTTTTTGCGGGGTTCATAAATACCCCAAACTAAATCCTCATGAAATTCACCTTATCTTGGCTTAAAGAATATTTAGACACTTCCTCCTCACTTGATGAAATCTGCGCCTCACTCACAAATATTGGTCTTGAAGTAGAAAAAGTTGAAGATAAAAGCAAAACTCTTAGCTATTTTTCAGTTGCTCAAATTATTGAAGCCAAACCTCACGAAAATTCTAACAAATTAAAAATCTGCCAAGTTCAAACCGCTTTTGATGCAACACCTTTGCAAGTAATATGCGGTGCCGCCAATGCTAGAAATGGTCTTAAAGTTGCCTTCGCACCAATTGGATCAATCATTCCAACCAACCAAATGGTAATTAAAAAAGCTAAAATCGCTGGCGTTGAAAGTAGTGGAATGCTTTGTTCAGCAAGCGAACTTGGTCTTGGTGAAAATTCTGAAGGCATTATTGAAATTGATGAGGAACACGCAATTGGCACTAAAATTACTGATATTTACGGTCTTAATGATGCTGTCATTGAAATTAATGTTACACCAAATCGTGGAGATTGTTTAGGAATTTATGGCATTGCCCGCGATTTATCAGCAAGCGGTATTGGAAAATTAAAAAATCTTGAAGTTAAAAAAATATCGCAGCAATTTTCTTCACAAATTCAAGTCACCAATGAGGCAGTTGAATCCTGTAATTTGGCAGCTTTTCGTCATATTAGAAATGTTAAAAATTGCGAATCACCAAAATGGTTAAAAGATAAACTTACTTCAGTTGGTATGAATTCAATTTCAGCAATTGTTGATATTACAAATTTTGTGATGATGGTTTTAAATCGTCCAATGCATGCTTATGATGCCTCTAAAATCAACGGCGCTGTCAATATTCGTTTCGCTAAGATTGCTGAAAAATTTATCTCATTAAAAAATGATGAATTTATTTTAAATGAAAAAATTTTAGTAATTTCTGATGCTGAAAAACCAATTGGAATTGCTGGAATCATTGGCTCAAATAATTCATCTTGTGATTTAGAAACTACAGAAATTTTATTAGAATCTGCATTTTTTAACCCTTCAACAATTGCTTATGTGGGACGCAAATTAAACATTTTAAGCGATGCTCGTTATCGTTTTGAAAGAGGTGTTGATATCAATAGTTGCATTGCTGGAATTGAGTTTGCTACTCAATTAATTACTGAGATTTGTGGTGGTGAAGTTGCTGAAATAAAACTGGTTGGAAATCAAAAAACAGAAGATAAAAAAATTGTTTTTGATTTAACTAAAATTAAAAAATTACTCGGCATTGAAATATCTGAAAATAAGGTTTTACAAATTCTTGCTGATTTAAATTTCACGGCAGACAAAATTTCTGAAAATCAATTCTTAATCACCGCTCCAAGCAATCGCCACGATATTTCACAGGCAGAAGATTTAGTTGAAGAAATAGCTAGAATTTTTGGCTATGACAAAATAATTCCTCAAAAATTAGAATCTAACGAAATCATAATTTCTAATAATCAAATTCTTCAAACCAAGGTTGCTTTTGCTTCAACAGGCTTGATTGAAACTATCAATTGGTCATTTTGTGATGAAAATTTGGTTGACCTTTTTGCCACAAAAAATGACAAATTAATTTTAGCAAACCCAATCAGCATTGAGCTGAACTACATGCGTCCTAATCTTGTAATCGGACTTCTTGAATCTTATCGCAAAAATTCTTTAAGAAACTTTTCTAATCTTTCTCTTTTTGAAATTGGAAAAGTTTTTTCAGGAACCACAGAAAACGAACAAAAGCTTATGGTTAGCGGTATTCGCGCTGGTAAAAATAAAGAGCAAGATCATTATAAAGATCAAAGAGATTTTGATATTTTTGATGTTAAAAAAGACTTCTTAAGTGTGATGGAAATTTTTAATATTCGCCCTGAAAGCTTACAAATAAGCAATGAAGAAGCTCCGAAATATTACCACCCTCACCGATTTTCTGCTTTAAAATTAGGTAAAAATCTGATTGGATATTTTGGCGAAATTCACCCTAAAATTGCCCAAAAATTTAATCTTAAAAATCGCGTTAATGTTTTTGAAATCATCGTTGATAATTTATCAAAAACTTCCAAACCAACTTCGCGTAAAAGCTTTGCTGTGAATGATTTGCAAGTTGTTGAAAGAGATTTTGCCTTTTTGGTAAATAAAGACCAAGCCATTGGAGATTTGGTTAAAACCATCTCTAATTGCGATAAACAACTGATAAAAGAAGTGAATATTTTTGATATTTTTAGTGGTAAAAATATTCCAGAAGATAAGAAATCAGTGGCTTTGAGAATTAAAATTCAACCAATAGAAAAAACTTTAACTTCCCAAGAGATTGATGTTATTGGGAAGAAGGTTATTGATGCGGTTGTGAAATTTTATGGTGCGGCTTTGCGTGAAGCGTAAATATCAGATTATACAATTTATTTAAGACAGTTAAATCACCCTTCCGCCGCATTCGCGGCTCCCTCCCTCTTTTTCAAAGAGGGCTAAAAGCGGGTAAGCCCTCTTTGAAAAAGAGGGAGGGAGCCGCGAATGCGGCGGAAGGGTGATTTACGCCAGTTGCCCACCTCTCACCTTCTCCAAAACCTCATTCTTAGACCCAAAAAACTTCGCCTCGCCATCATATAAAACCAAAATCTTATCCACAGCCTCCAAAACCTGCTGACGATGAGAAATTATTAAAACTGTAACTTTCTTCTCTTTAGCAAATTTTAAACAATTAACCAAAGCCGCATCACCTTCTTGATCAAGATTCGAATTTGGCTCATCAAGAACTACAAATTTAACATCGCCGTAAAAGGCTCTAGCTAATGCTATTCTTTGCCTTTGCCCTGCAGAAATATTTGATCCCCAAATTCCAATATCTGTTTCATAGCCTTTAGGAAGTTTTAAAATCATCTCATGAACACAAGCTAATTTAGCTGCTTCAATCACTTTTTTATCATCAGGTTTTTTATCCATGCGGGCGATATTGGTTTTTATGCTACCATTAAATAACTCAATATCTTGCGGCAAATATCCAATGTAATTGGTTAATTCTTCATCTTTCCAATGCGATAATTCAGCACCATCCAGCCTTATTGCACCAGTTGTGGGCTTGTTTATTCCCACAGCTAATTTTGCTAAAGTACTTTTTCCTGCCGCAGTTGGTCCAATCACCGCCACAATATCACCAGCAGAAATGGCAATATTAACAGCCCTAATAATTGGTTTAGAATTTTTCGATGAGACATATCCAAGCTTCTCAATATCAATATTTCCCATTGGGCAAGGTAAAGAAATTTTATCTGATTTGCTGTAATTTTCTTTAATCAGATTAGTTAATCTTTCATAAGATTTTTTTGCAGAAAGAACGCCATTCCATAAAGAAATTGCCGCATCAAATGGTGCCAAAGCTTTTGCTGATAAAATTGAACAAGCCATGATGCCGCCCGAACTCATTTTATTGGTAATTACCAAAGCCGCACCAAAAGCAATTGTCAGCACATAAATTAAACCGCGGATAAATTTGGTAAAGTTTGATATTAGACTGGCTTTATAATTTAACTCTGCTGCAAGTTTTAGATTTTTATCGTGAATTTCATGCCAATTTTTGATCAGATTATCCTTCATGCGCATTGCCGCAATAACCTCAACATTCTTACTCATTACATCTAATTCTTTGTAAGAAGTAGCAGAAATTTCAGAAGATTTGGCGGATAATTTTTTGGTTAGAAGATCGTTAATCCACGCCAGAAACAATAACGAAAGAGCTCCAACTGAAATAATTATACCCAGAAGCGGATGAATAATGAATATCACCAAAATAAAAATTAAAGACCACGGTGCATCAATGGCGCTAATTAGATTTGGACTGGAAATAAAGTTTTTTAGAGTATGTAAATCTCTAACATTTTGACTAATTGTTTGTTTGGAATTGTCATTTTTGAGAGATGTGAAAGATAAATCTATTGCTAAAGAGGCAAGTTTTTTATCAAGATGTTCTGCTATTTTGTGGGTTATTGAAGATCTGATTCCTTGAATAAAATTTAAAACAGCAGAAAAGATAATCATGATTATGGTAAGTGCTATCAAGGTTTCATAACTTCCACCAGATAATACGCGATCAAAAACTTGTAGGGAATAAATTGAAGTTGCTAAGGTTAAGAAGCTGACGATGAATCCGAAGAATATTACATATAAAAAAGCTCTTTTGCAGATTTTTAGGGTTTGGCTTAGTTGGTTGTCTGCTGGATGCATGGTGTTTTGGTTTTTATGGTATTAAAAAATAAGAACTCGTGATAAGCATTCCTAACCCCTAAGATACTCGGTCTAATCATCCTCCCCTTGAGGGAGGATCGAAGAGCGCAGCGATTCGAGGAGGGGTTTAAATTTAGAACAAACTCAATGACCCCTCCTCGGTTCACTTCGTTCACCGATCCTCCCTCAAGGGGAGGATGATTAGACCGAATACTGACTATAAGACCGTTTCATAAAAAGTTCTTATAAAATAAACTAAATAACAGATTTAAGCCTATATTTCTTCTTCGACTCAACATTCTTTTTAATATCTTTCTTAGGTTCAACTTTATCAGATTCATTCTCATATCTCTCAGTCTTATAAACCTTCGCCTCATAAGAGAAATCCTTCAAAATATCTTCTTTACTAATATTTTTATAAACTAATTCACCAAGTAAATTTTTAAGACCAAAAACCGCTAATATTTTATCATAATAAACATTACCTCGGCTAATTTGCGCCCTATATAATTCTTGTCTTCCTGCAAGTAAATCAATAATAGACTTAGTTCCAAGCCTTTCTTCTTGCTTCAAAGCTTCAACATAAAGCATATTTGCTTTTTCTTGTTCTTTCGTAGATTCATATTGTGAATAAAGATTTTTAATTTTGTTAATAGCCTCTGCAATTTGCTGCTTCACCACATTCTTACTTGCATCAAAACCATATTTCTGACTTTTAAAAACATTATTTGTCTCACTAATATTAGAATATTCCACGCCAGAATTAAAAATTGGAATGTGAAGATTGAGAAATGCTGAATTATTTTTGTAAGTGTGATTGTTGTAATAAAGCGGGTTTTTTTCTTCGGAAGTGCTTAGCGTTGCCCTTACAGAAGGTGATAAAGCTGATTTTGCCATCAAAGATTGCTGCCTTGCCGAATCCATTGAATATTTAGCAGATCTAATTTCAGGATTATTTTGTAAAGCAATTTCAAATAAATTATCAACATTCAACTCATCCAATTTTTTGTAAAAAACATCATCATTAATTTTCTTCAAAATGCCAATTTCAGAAATCATAATTCCCGTCAATCTGGCAAAAATATTTTTCTGTGAATCAAGATTATTTTTAGTAGCAACTTTACTATTAATTGCCGCAACATAGTCAGCATTAGCCTTAGCAAATTCTGACTTTGTAGCATCTTTAGCTGAATGTTTTTTTCCAATATAGCTCAACATCTTTTCTTTATATTCAACATTCTCTTCTTCAATTTTAAGCAATTCTTCATAACGCAAAATATTTAAATAAGCCTGAATCACATTTGCAAAAATCTCTTGTTCTTTAGCATCTTTTTCCGCCATTGATTTTTTTACAACACTCTCCGCCCTTTTAATATCAAAGTAAGTTGAGCCGCCATTGAAAATCTCTTGAGAAAGGCTGGCACTTCTTTTATTAGTGCTACCTTTAATTGTGGCGCCATCAGTTATTTTGGTATTTTGTGATCCGTTATTAATGTCAATTCCCACTTGCGGCAAAAACCCACCATAGGCTTTTAATTTTTGCGATTCGCTTGCTTTAAGAGAATAGTCTTGCGCCTTTAAATCGGGGTTATTGTCATAGGCGAAATTTATTGCTTCTTGTAGGTTCATTTCTGCGTTGGCGGAAAATGAATGAAGGAATAAAAATGGTAAAATTATTAAAAGTTTTTTCATTATTCTTCCCTAAAAGCCCGATTCATACTAACAAAAAGTGGATCAAATAAATAACGCATAAAAGTTCTTGAACCAGTAATGATGTGGCTTTCCGCAGGCATTCCAGGATAAAGACTAACTCCCTTTAACTTAGCAACTTCTTTTTCATTAATTTTTACTCTCGCTGTAAAATAATAAGAACCATCAGTTTGATCTTGAAAACTATCAGCCGAAACATCAATCACCTCACCTTTTAACATTGGCACTGCTTTGGTTTTATAAGCTGAAAGCCTAACTTTAGATTTAAGTCCAACCCTTACCACATCAATATCTTGCGGCGAAACTTTTGCCTCAATTATCAATTCATCATCTTGAGGAATTATTTCTAAAATTTCACCAGCTGGCGCAATAACTCCACCTTTAGTATGAAATTTTAGATCATTCACAACACCATCGTGCGGAGCTCTGACTATGGTTCTTTGTAAAATATCAGATGAAGCAAATACTCTTTCTTCTAAGTCGGCAATTTTAGTTTTAACTTCTTGTAATTCTTTTATTACCTCATTCATCTTTTCAGTTTTAATATTAGCAATTTCCAGTTCAGTTTCATTAATTGCTTGTCTAACCTTGGAAATATTAGCTTCATACTCACCTTTACTTCCTTGCAATTCCGACATTTGTTTTTTTAATTCCAAATAACGACTTCTGGAAATAATACCATCTTTGTATAATTCATCTAGTGACCTTGCCTCTTCTTTAGCAAATATTATTCTCTCTTTAACTGATTTTGATTGAGATTGCAAAGCCACAATCTCATTATTCAGCTGCTTAATTTTCTGCAATAAAATACTTACTCTTTCGTCTGTAGATTTAGTTCTGCTTAAAAATAAATTTCTTTCACCTTCAATAATTTTTATAAAATCAACATCACTTTTATATTCAAATTCCACTGAAGAAAAGTCTGGAATTGCAGTTTGATTGGCTTCACTTTCCAATCTTATTCTGGTAACTTTCAAAGCGAATAATTGCTTTTTTACTAATTCTTGATTCGCCTTAGCTGATGTTTCACTAAGCTTTATTAATGGCTGACCTTTTCTAACTTTCTCGCCATTTTTGACAAAAATTTCTTCTATTATTCCACCTTCTAAATGTTGAATTAATTTTTTATTTGAATTTAAAACAACTTTGCTTGGTGCAATTGCAGTACTGTCAATTCTGGCTGTAATTGACCATAAAAGAAAAAACCCCAACAGCCCACAACTTGCCCAAAGACCAATAATTATTGGCTTTCTGGCAATGTTTAAAGATTCATCATCAGACTTTTTCTTAAGGGTTTTTTTAGCAGCAATGCTGGTAATTCGGTAAGAATTATTGAGATATGTTTTAAATTTTTGCCAAGAATTTTTTCTGAATTTTGAACTGATAATTAGAGAGGTTAAAAAAGAAACAAGTAACACAAAGCCTTCTCTTAAATTCTTTAAGAGAAATTTAAAAAGTTTTTTGGTTAGTTTTTGAGATTTTTTGAAATCTTTTTTAATCATTTATAAATTTATGGTGTAACACAATAAATTTTTATACCACGCGCAGCAAAACATCTCTTGAGTCTAAAAGAGATCCTGAAACAAGTTCAGGATCTCTAGCTTAAATAATAGTTTCAGCAATATCTCTTCTACACAAAATCAAAATCACTATCACTCAAAACAATCTTCCCAGTAAGCGTTACTTTAAATGTAAGATCGTGATCTTCAATTATTGTGTTGCTACCAGAATAGTAATAATGAAGAACCGAATCATCCGCTGAACTTGTGCCATTAACAATACTTGAGAAGCCTAAGCCTGAGAAGTCTATTTGATCTTGTCCTTTTGTAAAGTCTGTAATTAGGTCAGAGCTGTTGATGGTTGAATCATTTAAGCTGGTGAAGGTGAAGATGTCGTTTCCTGATCCTCCTGTAAGCTTGTCTGCTCCTAATCCTCCTATTAATTGATCATTACCTGTTCCGGCGCTGATGGTGTCATTGCCGCTTCCGCCATTGATTATGTTATTGGCTGTATTGCCTGTTATTGTGTCATTGAAGGATGAGCCTGTGATGTTTTCTATGTTACTTAGCTTGTCTCCTGCTGCTGTGCCGTTTTTGTTGGCGTTGGTTAGAAGGTTTACTGTTACTGCCACTGTTGAATCAGAGTAAGATACTGTGTCTGTTCCAGCTCCACCATCTATTGTGTCAGAACCAAGACCACCTGTTATGATGTCGTTACCATTTCCACCATTGATGGTGTTAGCGGTGGAAGTTCCTGTTAGTGTATCATTGAAGGATGAGCCTGTGATGTTTTCTATGTTACTTAACTTGTCTCCTGCTGCTGTTCCGCCTGTGTTGATATTTGTGGTAAGGTTTACTGTTACTGCTGCTGTTGAGTCAGAGTAAGATATTGCATCTGTTCCTGCTCCTCCATTTATTGTGTCAGAACCTAGACCACCTGTTATAATGTCATTACCAGCAAGTCCGTTGATTACATCATTGCTGCTTGTTCCAACTATTGTATCAATATTGGCAGTTCCGTTAATAACATTGGTGGCAATGTTTATGGCGAAGGTTTGAGTTGTAAAAAGAAATCCGTCGCTGGCTGTTATTAGAATTGATAATGCCGTTGCTATTCCTGAAGCTGGAGTTCCGCTGAATGTTTTGGTTGAGCTGTTGAATGTTAACCATGATGGTAAGGCTGAACCGTTAGCTTGTTTGGCGCTGTATGTTAGGGTATCATTATCAACATCGGTGAAAGAGTTGGTTGGAATGGTGTAGGTGAAGTTGTTGCCTGCTTTGCCTAATTGAGTTGGAATTGTTGATCCTACAATTGGAGCGTCGTTTACTGCATTAACTGTAACTGTTAGTTCTTTAGTTACTGTTGCCCCATTACCATCTGATATTGTGTAATTGAACTTATCTGTTCCGTTGTAATTACTGCTTGGAACATAAGAGATAACCTGTTTGCCATTAGCGTCTAATGTTATTGATGCAACTCCGTGAGAAGCGCTGGTTATTGAACTTATTGTTAGAGTGTCACCGTTATCAATGTCTGAAACTCCTGTTAATACATTAATTGTAACTGTATTATCTTCGTTGGTTGTAGCGGTTATTATTGATGCTGTTGGAGCGTCATTTGTTCCTGTGATTGTGATGGTAGCGGTTGAGATGTTGCTATTCGCACCACTTAAATCTGTAGCTTGGTATGTGAAGATTACATTTGCGCTTTGACCCAAACTTAAGTTTTGGAAGTTGTTTCCTAGGTTGTAGCTGAAGGTTCCATTGCCATTATTAACAACAGTTCCTAGAGCTGGATTGGTTAGGATTGAGTATGTTAGAGAGTCTTCAGAGTCAATGTCAGATCCGTTGAAGGATGCTGTGATTAAGCTGGCGTCTTCGTTGGTTGTTGAGGTTATTGATGTTACGGTTGGGGCGTCGTTTACAGATGTTATGCTTAGATTTATTGAGGCAGTGTTTGATAAAACTCCATTGCTGTCTTTAATTTGGTAAGAGATTGAATCTGTTCCACTGTAGTTAGAATTTGGAGTGTAAATAATTCCAGTATCAGTTTTAACGATGGTTCCATTACTTGGATTAGTGAAGATGATATTATCTCCACTGATAGCTTGAATTAAATCTCCATCTTCAGCATCGAAGTCATTAGCTAAAATGCTGGCAAAGGTTATTGTTATTGAATTATCTTCATTGGTTGAAGAAGAATCATCAGCTGCAATTGGTGCGGTATTGATATTTTGAATGAATTCGAAGTTTTCTGCGCTTAGAGAGTTAATTTCAACATTATTTATGGTTAAAGATTGACCATCACCAAGATTGATTGATGCAGTGTAGTATTCTGTTTCGTAGTCTTTAGTATATTTTATGTAAAGATCATTGAAGTTGGAAATTTTTGAGAAATTGCTAATTTGAATTTTTTCATCAAGATTGGATGTTTCAAAATCACTGATGGTGGTTTGGGAATTTGTTAATTTATTTATGATAAAAGTGTCATTACCACTTCCACCAGAAATGTAATTTTCTAAACCAGATATTGAGATTTCGTCATTGCCATCATTAGCATTTATAACATTGAATTTGTTGTTGGCATTGATTGTGTCATTACCTTCTGTGCCGTTATTTTTGAAAATGAAGTTTTCTGCGGTAAGTTGTGCGGAATCGGTATTTTTTAGAATTACATTTGCACCATCGGTTGAATAAGTAATAATTGCATCTGTGCCATCTTGAGTGATTTGTAAATCTTCGATCTTTTCAAGATCTAAAAATTGGAAATCAATTTTTTCGTTAGTGTTGGAAATTTCGAAGTCATTGATGGTGTTAGAGTTTTCACCTGCATATGAATTAGAATCAAAATCTTTTCTGATTACGAATGTATCATTTCCCGCGCCACCACTAATGATGTTGTTATATTCAAAAGCATGAATATTAATTATATCATCACCCGCTCCAGCGTTCACTTCATTATCATCACCAGAAATGAGGTTAATAGTGTCATTACCATTATCTCCATTGATGACAGATAAACTAACTCTTGAATCAATTTTGTCATTACCATCTCCTGCATGAACTTCATGTTTTGCGCTGTCGCTAATGTAAATCTCATCATTACCAGATTCGGCGTAAATCTCTATAGTTTCATCTGATAAGTAACTATATTGCGATTCAATATAATCATCGCCTTCTCCTGCGTGAATAATGTCGTTACCGCCACTATATGAGTAAATTTGATCATTGCCAGATCCGCTATTTATTACATCATTTCCATTTTCAGTGTAAATATAATCATCGCCTGAGCCTGTATTCACAGTATCATTTCCGCCATAACCAACAATGTAATAATCGTTGTTTTTATCATGAAAATCCAAAACTTCATCACTACTAGTGCCGTTAATAGTGGTGCCAATTTCGAAATGGCTGGCATTTAATTGACTGGCCAAAACTCCTTTAATAGTAATAGCGTTAGTGAAAGAATCATAGCCCCAATATGAAATTGCTGTGTAGGTTACTATGGCACCATCTGCTCCATCGGTAATAACAAGATCAGAGAAATTGCTGATTGCAGTTGCATCAAGAATGATTTTTTCGTTTGAATCATTAATATCAAAGTCAGTAATTACATTATTCCCACCATAATATTCATCACGGAAGTAAGAGAAGGTGAATTTATCAGAACCAGTTCCTCCTGTTAAAATACTGGCACCATATTGACTTACAAGAGTATCATTTCCTTCTCCGCCATCAAGCAGATCATTATCACCATAGCCATCTTTAATAATATCATCACCACCTTTTCCATAAAGATTGTAGCTATCTTGTGATAAAGCTCCTTCAACATAAACTCTTTCTAGAATATCATCGCCATTACTGCCATTTACTGTATATCCACCTTCTTTTAACACGCCATAAAAATTACTTGCGCTAAGACTTGTTGAATCAATATTTTTTAAGATTATTTTTTTGTCTGAAATTTCAATAACAGCATCAGTTCCATCTTGGTAAATATTTAATTCAGAAAAATATTTATTTAAGTATAGTTGAGAAATATCAATCTTATCTTTAATCAAATCAAAATCTGTAATGGTATCAATTTGCGAATCAGATTGAGTTATGAATTTATCTAACCCAACTCCACCAGTTAATATATTGCTACCAGATCCTCCATAGATTAAATCATCGCCATCACCTCCGTTTATAACATCATCTCCGTTTTCAGAATGGATGATGTCATTACCACTTCCGCCATTTATAGTGTCATTACCTGCTCCAGAGTTTATGGTGTCATCATCGGATCCAGCGTTTATGATGTCGTTTCCTTCTCCTGAGTTTATGGTGTCATTGCCACTTCCTGCATCTATTGTATCATTGCCGTTGTCAGAATAAATGTAGTCATTGCCTGATCCAGAATTTATGGTGTCGTTGTCTATGGCAGTGTAGATATTGTCATTGCCAGAACCTGTATCAATTGTGTTAGTGCTAATAGTGCCGTAGTTCATTATGGTGACTGTGTCATTGCCGTCACCAGCGTTGATTTGGTTATTTGTTCCGTAAAGATTTATAGTGTCATTGCCGTTTCCAGCATTAATGATATTGCCGTTATTATCGCTGGTTGATATCCAATCGTCTCCGTCTCCTGCGTTTACTATGTAACTTACATTTGGTTTATTGGCATTGATGTAATCTATACCGCTGGTGCCGTTGATTTCTACTTTTAGATCAGACATGTTGAAGGTTGATCCGTCGTGGAATTGTAGGGTTTCTATTTTGTTTGAGTTGGAGAGGAAGTAGTTGGTGATTTTTAGTTGATCAGTTGAGTTGTTTCTGAAGTTTATTATTAGGTCTTTATTGGAATATGATGATGGAGTGGTGAAGTAGATGTCGTCTTTTGTAAAGCCTTCTCCAAAGATTACTTTATCAGTTCCAGATGAATCACTTATGTATCCAATTCCACCATTTTTGTTAAATGTATAAATGGTATTATCTGATATTAAGTCTGATATATTTACTGATGAACCGTCGTTAAATTCTAAAATTTCTATTGAGTTAATGCCTTTGATTTGATCGTTTGGACTATTTGTAAAATTGATGACGGAAGTACCAGAAACTCCTTGTGTTTGCGTAGTGATGTAGATATCTTCTTGGGTAATTCCTGTACCTAATTTTATTTTATCTGATCCGCTAGAGTCAGATATTTCATCTTTACCATCGCCTTTGTTGAAGATGTATGTATCATCTCCATAACCACCAATAATGTAGTCATCACCAGTTCCAGCATTAATTACATCATTACTTATTCTTTGCATATAAATAGCATCATTGCCAGCACCAGCTTCTATGATATACGAATTACTACCATTCAGATAATCAGCATCTGATATATAATCATTACCATCAGTGCCATAAACTTTTAACGCAAAATCACCAGAACCTAAATTAATTGTTGAACCATCAGAAAATTCTATGGTTTCTATCTTACGATCTACACCTCCAGCATTACTAAAGAACTCATCAAGATAAATTTCATCCGTATCATTATTTTTGAATTTTATGGTAAGCGCACTACTACTAAGAACAAAATAAACATCATCTTTACTAATCCCTTCACCGAAGATTATTTTGTCATTGCCACCTCTTTCTCTAATTCTATCTTTGCCATCACCTTTATTAAAGATATAAACAGTATTATCTCCCATTGAGTCTATAAGATCATCACCAGTTCCAGCATTAACAATATTATTTGCACCAAGGTAACTGGGATAAAGCCTAATATGGTCATTTCCAGAACCGCTGTATATTGTATTATTGCCCCCAGCATCTTGAATAGAATCATCTCCATTTCCTACATCAATCAGATCATCGCCATATGATGTATAGGTTTGATCATTGCCATCACCTGCAAAAATTATATTATTACCAATATCAGCATTAATACTGTCGTCACCATTTCCAGCATAAATTATGTCATTACCATAATAAGTACTGACGATATCATTACCATCTCCAGCATAAACCAAAGCATTCTCAGTATAAGGATATGGAACTTGAATAAGCTCACCATTAGAGGTTCCATTATATATTTTATAAACATCAGAACCTTCATCAGGATTTTCTGACAATGTTATTCCCAAATCTCCACTTTGAAAATTTTTGATGGTTATTTGGTTTTCTGGATCATTGGGATTTATTATGATTAGATCATTATTCATCATTGTTAGTGAATAAATATCTGCACCTGTTACCAGTTGATAAACTCCGCTTGTTCCAGCATTTATTAGAGTTGCTGTTCCTGTAACTGTTTGGTTGTTGATGATGATTTTGCCGTTGTGATCAGAGTCGGTTATAGTATCTTTTCCGTAAGAACTGCTAAATAGATATGTATCGTTACCTTCATCGCCATTTAAAATGTCATTTCCTTCATTTCCAAGCAGAGTATCATTATCCGCTCCACCACTTAAGCTATCATTATCACCTCCTCCTGAAAGAAAGTCGTTGCCTTCATCTCCTGATAAAGAATCGTTTCCTGAATTGCCGTAGAGGAAGTCATTGTTCCTGCCTCCTGATATGGTGTCGTTTCCGTCATTACCTATAAGGGTGTTGATGGAGTCGTTGCCTGTTATGGTGTCGCTTCCGGTTGAGGCTATGATGTTTTCTATGTTGTAGATGGTGTCATTTACTTGGTTTATAGAGAAGAGTCCGTTGGTTGCCCTGTTAGTTATTAGATTGATGTTTAGATCTCTGCTGCCAAAGGATGCGAAGCTGTAATCTATGGTGTCACTTCCTTCTCCACCGTCTATGATGTTGCTTCCGTAGCCTGCGTTTATTGTGTCGTCGCCGTTTAGAGAGATTATGGTGTCGTTGCCGCCTTCTGTGGTGATTGTGTTGGAGCCGTTGGTTCCAATTTTTATGTAGTCGTGACCTGAGAAAGGGTTAGAGTTGTATTTTTGTATGATTAATGGGGCGTTGGAATCGCTGTTGATTATTAGGGAATTTCCTAAGGCTGTTTCTACGCTTCTGCCCATTACTAGGTTGTTGTCTTGTAGACTTCCTGTGTAGATGCCGTTTACTAGGATGGATTCTGTGATACCGTTTATTTTTATTGGGATGTAGATTAAAACTGGTGATGTTGTTTTGAAGATTGCTATGTCAGAAGAAGGTCCGTAGATAAAACCGTCGGCATTGGTTTTGCCGCTGTAACCTGTTGATAGGAATTCGTTTAGGGTTATTCCTAGTTTGTCAGAGATTGTTTGATATGATGAGGCACTATAGATTTCGTATTTGTCATCAAGGTCAAGACCGGTATCAAGCTTAATATAGCCACCTATTAGGTTAAGACTGGCTGAACTTGGGTGATTTACAAATTCTCTAACTGCATCTATTTCATTTCCAGAAATTCCATCTGGGAAAATTAGACCAGCTTTTTCTTCTCCAGAGGTATCAAAGAATTGAACCATGTCTTTGCCGTCAAGGGTTTTTAGGATGTCTTCGGTGATGGGGTCTATGAATTTGGAGTAGACAACACCTGTAACACCAGCTATAGCAATAGCAGATATACTAAGAGGATTAACGATTCCTAATAACGATAATATTCCGAGGCTAGCTGTTGTTATTATTGATCCATCAATTACAACATCTAATGGATAAAATTTATCTCCAATTTGTATTTCGCTGCCATCGTCAGTAATGCCTAAATCTAATTTTGCAGCATCAACTGTAAATTGAGATGATGTAGATAAAGTTGCTCCAATCGTAAAATCTATAACAGCTTTTGCTCCCGGATTACTAATTATGCCACCTATAGTTGCTGTAATTAGTTCCGTTAATAAGGTGATATAATCTTGATTATCTAAGAAACTTTGAGAATCCTTAACATAGTATTTTTGATTTGTCATATGGCTATAAAACTGAGGTTGTTAATGAATAATTCTCTTTGAAAAATTCAATGTCTGGCATTCCTTTACTTTTATCTAGGTTGCTTTGATAAATAAAACATGTTTCACCCTTTTTATTAGGAGCGATTTCAATGAATGATCGCATCTTAGAAATAGATCCAACTTTGTCTTTATTTAAAACACTTTCCTTTTTTGATAATTCATCTAGTGCATTTCTATAAGATCTTGTAATTCCAGCATTTTTGCAATAAATTTTTGCACTATTTAATTCATAAACCGCATATAAATACCCAGGAGTATGACCCCATATTCCCGACTCCAAAACTTTTGCCTTAATTCTTTTACCATTCACATATGGAACAATATTTCTATAAAAAGTTTTATGAGTTTCCCATTTTATTAGAAGTAAAGCTATGAAGAACAAACTTACTAACCAGAAAAAATTTAATTCATTTAAAAAAATCCAAAACGCAATAGAACACACTGTAACTCCTACATAAATATGCTTCCTTAATTTCTTAACTATTATTTCATTTAAAGTCCCTTCTCTACGATATTTCTCAACAAGTCTTCTTAACTCTTTTGGGTAAAATAATTCTACGAACATTTTTTTATAAAATTGAAATTAATAAATTTTTTTATTTTCTTTATCATTGGTAATTAAGCCTTAACAAAACCAACCGTCTTTTGATAAGAAATTAAAATTATTTTTAGTTATTTTTGTTAGAGCTTTCTTTTCTATTTCATTGATTTTACTTCACAACCAACCCAAGGTTTAGTCAGAAACAAATATTTCTACCCTAGGTTGTTTTTACTAATTTTGAATTATCGCTTTAAGCCTTTAAATAAAACGCTCTGTTTCAATCTAAAGGGGTCAAGTCCCGACACCCGACACTCAAAAATTAACCATAAACCTCCCTCCTGATCAACTCCACATCTTTTGACATCTCTTTATTTAGTCCCCACTGAAGTACCCATTTCTAAACCCTAACCCCCAAACCTTCCATCAAAATATTTTCTGGAACACAAAATATTCTAGAAAATCTGCCAAAAATCCTCGATAAAATTTGAGTCAAAAAATTCTGTAATAGCTGCATTGCCCATAATGGGTTTTTCTTCATCATTTTT
>Ga0214921_10000131_pt1 | contig 142851 bp, 128 predicted proteins | sample LL1505_MetaG_FD_177992 | JGI IMG/M metagenome (GOLD analysis project Ga0214921, IMG submission 177992) | Freshwater microbial communities from Lake Lanier, Atlanta, Georgia, United States - LL-1505 | ecosystem: Environmental > Aquatic > Freshwater > Lake | place: USA: Georgia | collected... | reverse complement strand
TATTGATTTATGCGTGGTAAATATTCAGTTTATAATAAGGAATATATTATGAATATGATGAAACAGATGACAAATGCAGAAAAAAAACAATTAAAAACCCTCTCATTTAATGAATTGTGGAAAGACATATGGGGCGATGAGCATATATCGAATCAATATAAAATGGAGGAAATAGTGTCATTGGAGCGGTTTGAATCATTAAGAAAAGGGGTCTATTGCAATGAAGATTTTTATACATTGGATAGTATTATAGACGAAAGTAATCAATTTGAGATGTGGGAGGAACAGGAATGGGGATTTCCCAAGGGACGTCGTAATCATAATGAGAAAGATTTTCAGTGCGCTTTGCGAGAATTTCAAGAAGAAACTGGCATCAATATTAAACAATTGAAAAATATTGATAATATAATGCCGTTCGAAGAGTCATTTACAGGTTCAAACTACAAGTCATATAAACATAAATATTATTTGGCATTTTTACCATATGAACATTCTTTGAATATAAAAAATTTTGAGCCAAGTGAAGTAAGTAAAATGGAGTGGAAAACTTATGATGAATGTATGGCTTGTATCCGTTCATACAATTTAGAAAAAAAACGGTTGATAACAAACATTCATAATAGTTTGACAAGTAGTAGATTGTTTTTTATATAATAATGATAACAATTTCGGCGAATAGTAAAGATAATTATATATTTATATTGTAAGTTAGTTGCAATATAAATTATGTCTACACGAAAAAGATGTAAAAAGGGGGAATTATTAAACCGTAAAACTAGAGAATGTGAACCAGCACAGCAAAAAGAAAAAAAAGAATATTGTCCACCAGGTCAACGTCGAAACCCAGTAACTGGGGAATGTGAACCTATAAGTGAAGTTAAAACCAGAAAATTACGAATAATAAAAAAAGATAGTACAATATCTGATTTGGCAAAATTGCATCCTACAAAGGTTTCGGTGAATACACCCAATCCATTATTAGAATCAGTGTTTGCACCATCACATAATGAACCTCTACAAGATCAGGATCAAAATCTTGTGCAATCTCAAGTAAATGCAGCAGAGAATGTAGAGGTACAGACTGAGGGAACCCCTGTTAAAAAAGAAAAGCTTATTTTGAATCCTGATGGATTTATATTCAAACCTACAGATAATATGTCGGATAATGAATTTAACGATTTTATAAATTATTTGATAGCAATGGATGAAAGTGAAATGCGTGATTATTTGAGTAAACGATTTATAAAAGGTCAGGATTTGCGAAATATATGGGGTGTATTTGTCGATAAACTAAGACCAGTTAAATCAAGTGGAAAGATTTTAAAAGACGGTTTAATTGACAGTATTGTAGATAATTTAAAAAAACGAAAAATGCAGGAAAAATCATTGACAGAACCCCTTCCTATATTATCCAAAGAACCCACTGAGATTTCTAAGCAAGAGCAAGAGCAACAGCAAGAGCAAGAGCAACAGCAAGAGCCTGTAGAATCTACTATAAAATCAATAAAGGAGCCAGAAATACCAGCAAAAAAAATAGATGAGGAATCATTGCTTCCTATCCAAAAAGACACTATGGATTTCGAATTTTCTCAAGAATATAAAAATGACGAGCCGGATGAAATAAAAATGATTGATGATAATGAAGAAAATGAGTCAAATGTAAAGGATATAGAAGACTCATATGAGAGTTCAACCGTTTTAAATAAACAAATGGCGAATACAGAATTGGCTGAATATCAATCCGCTTTAATTGCTGACGACATGGATGCCTATAGTTCTCTCTATCCTACATTAAATGATCCCAATTTTAACATTAAAATCGCAAAACGAAAGGAATTCAATGATACACAATATGATGGTAGAATTAAAGATATTAAATCCCAATCTGAATTGTTATGCAATCAAGATTTTGAATTAATGCCTCATCAGTTATTTGTTAAAAATTTCCTATCATTTCAAACACCATATAACAGCCTTTTACTCTATAATGGGTTGGGAACCGGCAAAACATGCAGCGCAATTGGTGTTGCTGAGGAAATGCGTTCCTATCTTAAACAAATAGGCATTGTTCGTAAAATCTTCGTAGTCGCATCTCCAAATGTTCAGGCAAATTTTCGAATGCAACTGTTCGATGAACGAAAATTAAAATCAGTAAATGATCTATGGACACTAGACACATGCGTCGGAAATACACTATTAAAGGAAATTAACCCTACCTATTTAAAAGGCATTAAAAAGGAACGTATTATCCAGGAAATGAATATATTAATTAACGCGAATTATAAATTTATGGGCGTTACTGAATTCGCCAATTTTATTGAGAAAAATACATCAGTTTCTGAATCAACAGGGTTCTCTTTTGAACAACGAAAATCGATTGAAAGTAAAAAACTAAAAAGATTTTTCAATAATCGGTTGGTTATTATTGACGAGGTTCATAACCTGAATATTAGTGAGAGCAATAAAAACAAACGCACTGCCTTATTGTTATTAAATGCCGCCAAACATGCGGATAATATGCGATTATTATTATTATCTGCTACCCCAATGTTTAATAGCTATCGCGAAATTGTTTGGCTAGTTAATCTTATGAATATAAATGACAAACGTTCAAAGATAGAAGAAAAGGAGGTATTTGATAAAGATGGCAATTTTATTGAGGGTGGAAGAGAACTTTTGGAGCGCAAATTGATTGGATATGTTTCTTATGTTCGTGGTGAGAACCCCTATACATTCCCCTATCGTGTTTATCCGGCAGATTTTTCACCAGACAATGTTTTGAAATTGGAAAATTACCCAAAAAAACAAATGAATGGTACAGAAATAGAAGAGCCAATGAAATATATTCCGGTGTATATGACGAAGATTGGCGAATACCAAGAACGTGGATATCGATATATCATTGATTATTTACGTTATCGATCAACCATTGTAGCAAGTAGTGAGGGTTCTGATAAATATTTGCCAAGTTTTGATAATATGGAAGCATTCGGATATAATCTTCTTCAATATCCAATTGAAGCGTTAAATATCGTCTATCCAAGTATTGAGGTTGAAAACAGTCTTGTTAAACCAATGAATGATGTTATGACAAAGATAGAGAGTGAAGAAATAAAGGAGGTTATTTCAAATATTATTGGTAGAAAGGGGTTATCGAATATAATGACCTACAAGACCGCAGTCTCACCAAATCCATTGCGTTTTAATTATGAATACAAGCCGGAAATTTTGGAAAGATATGGACGTATTTTCCATCAGGATCATATACATAAATATAGTAGCAAAATAGCCAAGATTTGCGATTGTATCCGAAGTTCTAGAGGAATTGTTCTCGTATATTCACAATATATTGATGGCGGTTCAGTTCCATTGGCCTTAGCTTTGGAAGAAATGGGATTGACGCGTACTGGTGCTGCTTCATTTACAAAACCATTATTAAAGAAATCTATAGCTGAACCGTTGGATGCATTAACCATGAAACCAAAAAGCGAGGTCTCGCCAGATGAATTTCAACCAGCATCCTATGTTATGATTACTGGTGATAAGCATTATTCGCCTGACAATTCGCAAGACATAAAGCTAGTTGTTGATCGCGATAATGCGTATGGTAAACATGTAAAAGTCGTCATTATTTCAAGAGCCGCTGCTGAGGGGCTCGATTTTAAAAATATACGCCAGGTTCACATATTAGAGCCGTGGTACAATATGAATCGTATGGAACAAATCATTGGTCGTGGTGTCAGAAATTTTAGCCACTGCAATCTACCCTTTGAGGAACGCAATGTAGAAATTTATTTGCATGCTACTGAACCGATTCATAAAAATCCATTGCCTGCAACTACGGAAAATCCAATGGTTGTTCAAGAAACTGAACCTACAATTATTCCAAAAACAGAAGAAGTGGTGGAATCACCATTTACAGAATTGGTAGTAAAAGGGGGCGCTGAAACAGAAACATTGGAAGAAACCGCCGATCTGTATGTTTACCGCTACGCCGAAAAGAAAGCCGTTCAAATTGGTAAAGTAACTAGATTAATGAAAGAAGTATCAGTGGATTGTATATTAAACATTGGGCAAACCAATTTTACGGTAGATAAACTGTTTACAATAGTAGAGAACCAGAATCTAAAAATTAATCTTGGAAGTAATAAAACCATTGAATTTAAAATTGGAGACAAGCCTTTTACTGAAATATGTGATTATATGGATAATTGTGCCTATACATGTTCTCCAACTGCTGAAATTAATCCTGAAACAGATATAGTAAAGGATACCTACAATATTGATTTTATCAAATCAAATTATCAAATGATAGCAAAACGAATCCGCCAATTATTTAAAGAACGCACTGTATATGATAAAGACGAACTTATTTCCCAAATTAATATTATAAAAGAATACCCACGAGAACAGATATTGTTTGCATTGTATAAATTCATTGAAAATAAGGAAGAATATTTATTGGATAGATATAATCGCCGCGGTTATCTAACGAACAAAGAAAATTATTTTGCATTCCAACCGATAGAAATTATGGATGAGAACGCGAGTATATTTGAAAGAAGTGTTCCGATTGATTATAAGCGTAAATCCATCTTTTTGGAATTACCAAAAAAATCAGCTTTGGAAACTGGTGCCGATGTGATTGAAGAACCCTCTACTACTGGCGTAACCGTAATAGAAAATGCCAGTGTATTGAAAAAGGGTGTGAAAGATTCATATGACGAAATAATAAAAGACATAAATTCTGCGATGGTACGATCATTAATAACGGATAAGCCAGAATCCGCTGATAAGATGGATTGGTATAGAAATTTGAGTACAGTGATCAATGTATTAAAACAAAAACATCAAATTACCGACGAACAGATAAATAAATATATTCTTTATCATTACCTGGATTGTTTGACGCCGAATTTGCGTATGGTTCTCGTTAAAACCATATATTCGGACGAATTTGTATCAATACAATCCATTGATATTATGATAAAGCAATATTTTGATGAAAAAATAATAACAGGGTCTTCTGGTAAAGAACGAGGTATTATTCTTTTAAATAATAAAGAGACATACACAGTCTACATTCAATCAAAAGAAAATAGTACTCTTTGGGAAGAGGCGACCAATTCGCAACAAGAGCGTTTTATGGATGATATATATAAAAAGTTTGTAGTTAAACACAATCAATTTAATACATTGATTGGATTTATGTCTCCGTTTAAAGATAGCAACACTATCGTTTTTAAATATAAAGATATTACGTACAATCGTAACAATTATGGAACCAGTTGTGATATACTTGGAAAAGCTGAAGTGATAAAACGCATTAATGGTATCTTAGCAAAACCGATTTATACAGTTGAGAATACAGCTAAGATTTTGAAATTAGGAATGTGTGTTATATTAGAAATTTTGATGCGATTTTTCAATGATTCTAATTATGGCGGTGTTAATAAAGTATGGTTTTTCGATGTTGAAAAGGCATTAGTGAACCGTATTACTGCTTGTAAAATAAATGCACAGGGAAATATTGAATGTAGATAGATAAAGTGTGACACATTTTATTCCATTGGATTTAATGGTATCACTTTGGATTTCCAAAAATGAATAAAATTAATTCGGTTCCCTTCTAATACTAATGCACGATCACCATAATCCATCTCAGCGTATAATTTTATTTTATAGTCTAATTCTATAATTTCAGGAAGATGTAAAATTTTGTACATATCCTTTATAAAATAATAATAATCATAATTCAACCGATTCGTGTCAACATTATAAACATTTTGTAATGCCTTGTAAATAATTTGGTTTTTGGGTTCTGCTGCCAAAATACCCTGAAATATTGTATTTGGAAAAACAGAAGAATTCACCGAAATGTATTGATAAGCCTCGGTATCTTCAGTTAAATCAATATAAACCATGGCATCGCTGTCAACATAGAAACCGCCTTCGACATATAAAAAATAATATCGAAACAAATCCGATTTATGAGCACCATCGGAAAAACTGTGGAAAACCGCCTCTATATTTGGAAATTCGGATAATGGGTTCTCTCTAAAATATTGAAGAATCGCATTATCATCAAAAAATTTGTATTGAAAATTTGGGCATCTTCCCAAAAACATATCAATGACATATTGAGGGAGAGGCTTTTTGGCAGTTTGCAGTATAACCTTAGGTATCATATTTATTATATTATTATTACAAGATAATAATATGTTTTTGTAAACGATTCTTTATTTCATAGATAAATATATATCCCCATTATATACAAATGAATCGAATATACAAAAATATTATTATTTCGACATGTGTAATGCTTGCATTAGATGCATGTTACCTATCATTAACAACAAATAAATTTTTAGATATGATTGCACAAGTTCAGCGCGTCATTCTACAAGTAAGATACATTGGTGTTCTTTTATGTTATATTTTCCTGATTTTAGGATTGAATTATTTTATACTGCGTCAAAATCGAAGCATAGAAGAAGCTTTCTTGTTCGGCATTGTCATTTATGGTGTATATGATACGACGAATTATGCAACATTAAAGCGTTGGTCACCATCTTTAGCTATTTTAGATACGGTTTGGGGAGGAACATTGATGGCATTGACGACTTATTTTACGTATATGTTGGAGCCACTATTTTGAAAAATTGATCCATTTCATTATCGTCGATAAGCTACATATCATAATAAGCTGAAGAATGAATAGGGTTCATAGTTGCCCCCAAACTATATGGAGTTTATTATGTAATGGCGCATCAAGAATTTTTAGTTTTGGAAAAATAGATAAACCAACGGTGAAAACAGATAGAATAAATAGAAAAAGAAAAACGAAGACGAAAAGAAGAAGAAAAACAAAAAATCGTTTTTTGTAAAAATGGATAATTATTATTATGGTTAGACTGAAAGAGAAAGTGAAATCTTTTTTTTTATTTTCAAAACAATATTTCCACCATATTGTTTCGAAAAATCTTTAATCGACAATTGTTTTATATCTGGGTTTCCCACGCATCGATGCTGTATTTCTAATGACTGTTCATCTGGTTCTAAATTATATCGGTTATAGAATTCCTCTGCCTTATTTTCATCGTCAAATACGACATCTCGCTTCACGTCACATTTTCTCCCTCCATATTCTAATATACGTTGATTCCATAAAGGACAGTCAAAGGCATAATAGAGCCAATGATTCCGAAGACAATCCAAAAAGTCATATTCTGTGGTTTTGAATAGGTCTTTGTATTGGGTTTTCAACATGTATTCGCATGCACACCTTAATATTCTATACCCCTTATTAAGTTCGCCATTTGTTTCCGATAATTCAATTGTCCAGTAATTCGTTGGGTCAAACGACTTTATTTTTAAAAATCGGTTTTCTTGTTTTGCATTAGCATCATGTTGTTCTACATTAGAAGAGCATTTTACATTGAAATTATCCTCAATAAACTTACCAATAGAATAAGGTCTTGTAGAAATAGTCATAATGAGTATTCCCAAAACTGAATCATCCTCTGTTTTTTCATAAAGTTCTCGAACATAATCTGTAACACATTGTTTATTCATAGAAAGATAGATTGTTTCATAGATTTGTAATAAAAAGTCAAATACGTATTGCTGATATCCAGAATAATAGAGTTCGTATCCCCAAAATAATGCTTCCTCTACATTTTTATCTAAGATAGACAAAAACAAACTATGCATTACCATCTCTTTTGGGTATAAATATCGTGTAAACACAAGTGGCATAGCCGGATCTGTTTCTGGCTCCATTGATGGTTGGTTTATAATTTATTTTCAGGTATATGTTGTTGATAATAATAAATAAATATCTATTATTATATTCAATTTTTTATTCATTTTCATCAAATTTATGAATGAACCTCTTATAAAAAGATTTGTAAACATTTTGTAATTTATCGAATTTCATATTGAACTTACCATCCATAAACCGCGAATCAATTGCTTCTACAACGACACGATCTTGCAACATTGTATTATACATGGAGTTTCGTGTAAAAGCATCACCGAATGAATTCTGCCAAAAATTTCGGTAAGTTTTTACAAATAGACGACTTTTCTTATCGCCGAGAGGCAATGCAAATGTAATAACAGTGCTAACATATTCCCCAAATATTACACGAGCAACTGTGGTGTGTGGTAAAATAAATTCATTTTCAATTACCAAATCTTTTATTCCAAACACTTTACGTGCAGCAGAATCCTCACCGGCTTCATAATAATAAGTTGTTTTATAATGGTTTTTGCCGACTAATTTCGGTGGGTCCTCCCTGTATGGACCTGGTTTTTGCGCATTACCAAATGTATGAACAAATGCAATATGCATAACATCGAGAGAGTTTTCACTTAAAATGCGAGAATAACAATTGTAATCCATGTTTAATTGAACCATAGAACAATTGGCTGATACTTCAGGCTCAATGTAAAAATTGTCTACGAACACTTCAGCCTCACTCGATTTATTAATTGCTCTTGTGTTCAAATAGACCCATCCATTTTTTTCAACAACTTTGTATTTGGGAATGTCATAAATGGGTGATGGTTGAAACGAAATTCCAGGAACCTTGCTAAGTGCACCATCAGTATTAAATTCGTAACCATGATAGGGGCACACTATATAGTCACTGCATATTTTACCACCTGAAAGAGATGCACCCTTATGTGGACAAACGTCATTTAACCCAATAAATGTATCGTTTTCGCTGCGCCAAACTACGTAATTCGTATTCCAAATTCTGGCTTTCTTTGGAATATTTACGCTAAAATCAATTGACTTACCAATGACATACCATTGCAAATCATACTTGTCTTGTTCGGTTAATTCATGATAATTTAGCTTTGGATAATTAATTAATTTTGTGGATGGCATGTCACTATTCGGTGTTGATAGCATATTTGGCAATCGTAAACTCGAAATCGAGGGAATTGGGAAGTATAAACTATTTACAACTGTAAATAGAAACGTGAATATTATAGGATAATACATCTTGTTATCGATTGTAATTCTTTAGCAATTAAAGAAGATAATCTTTATATATATATATAATTATATCTTTTTACGCAATGAAAGCTGTAACGAAATATAAACGAAAGAAACAGCAAAATAAGAAACGATTAGGCGATTCTACTCGTAAAAATAAATCATTGCGAAATATAGACAACCGTGAAAAATCGCATATAGTAAAGGTATTTTTAGAATGCTTAAATATGGTGAAATTATATCATTGGAAAACACACTCTTATGCTCAACATAAAGCAACCGATGAATTATATTCTAAGTTGAATGAACACATTGACCAATTTGTCGAAGTTCTCTTAGGAAAGGATGAATCACGCATTCGAATGATGGAAAAACGTATTGATTTACCTGACCCAACCAATATAAAGGATTTAAAAACGCGTATTTATGAATTTCGCGAGTTTTTAACAGATTTTAACATTGTATTCGATAGCAAAAAAGATTCTGATTTATTAAATATACGTGACGAAATTCTAGGTGATATAAACCAATTTTTATATTTATTGACCTTCGACAAATAGTTATAATAATATTTTTTATTTGTAAATATTATTATTATGAAATCTTATTTTCTTTATTTGTTTATTTCAAGTTTTTTATTATTCATAAATAGAATTGCAACCTTTTCACTAGAAAAAGCAAACATATCCGCAGCATTAAGTGCATCTGCATATTGTGGAAAAGATAATTATAATACGTTAGTATGGAAAGAACCGGCGAATGGATTCATATTAACAGATATTATTTATGATATAGTTAACGATTTACATGGATACGTTGGCATTTTACCATCAACTCAAACTATCTATATTGTATTTCGTGGTTCGGATTCCATTCGAAATTGGATAGCTGATTTTGAATTTGTAAAAATGAAGTATCTGACATTTCCTGAATGTGATTGTAGTGTTCATAATGGGTTTTATAGTAGCGCAAAAAATGTTATCGATGATGTCGCAAAAGTAATTCAAATGTTAAAAACTAAATATAATTATGAAATAATAGTAACTGGTCATTCGTATGGCGCCGCGGTTGCACAGCTCATTGCGATGGAGTTATCTGCGATAAAAATAGAAGTGGCGGTATATACTTTTGGTCAACCACGAATTGGAGACATGCAATTTGCGAATTTTGTGAATATGAAAATAAAAAATGTATGGCGAATTGTTAATAATCGAGATATTGTGCCACATATTCCGATTACAACAGGGCTTGAATATTATCATTCTTGCAGAGAAGTATTTGTTAACGAATCTGGTGATATAAATATATGCAGCGAATCTATATGCGAAGATGGTTCATGTTGTCGCCAATACAAAATACAAAGTACGAATATTATAGATCATATGATATACTTGGGTCACAATATGACATGTGAATATTAGCTATGGTTACATAATCGCCAAAGCATACCATGTAATGTTGGAATTGATCTCAATTCGTAAGGATATTTACCATAGATTGCAAAAACTGCCTGAGATGTAATAGATGCTCTACGCCTTCGTAATTCGTAACGCTCCTTTATTACATTTTTCCAACGTCTCTGTATAATTCGTAACCAAAATGTTTTTTTTACAACTGTATATGTATTGTTTTTATAAATATGTAACTGCATTATCTCAATTATTGGTTGATTCATTACAATAATACTATTTAATGTTAAATATTGTAATGAATTTTGATATGTCGATTTTAAAAACAATGTGGGTGTAATCGCTGATGTTAATAAGAAATAGTCGTAGTCGTACATGTTTCTACAAAGACCAATATAATAGGTTTTATCTAGTTTTTCACTTTCGTTGAAAACGTGGTCATATTCAAACATATCTTCGAGAAAATCGCTTTCATCGCTTGATAATGAATCGGTATCTGCATAACTTGTTACTTCTGATAATAAGGACTCGGTTTCGTCGTCATTGTAATCATTTTCTGACATTTGTTGGATTGATTATAAAATTATATTATATAATAAATCAATTTTCATGGTTAGCAAATATATCATCCGGATAAAGTCTACAATCGAGCATATTAAATAAACCACCGATGTTTTTGTTATCCATAAAAATATTTTGGGGCGAATTTATATTAAAAATATAATTAATATATGTTAAGTGATTTATTTTATCGTTAATTGTTTCAGCTCCAATAGAATGATGAACCAGAGATTTATATTTATTGAATATCATATTTCCAAAAACTATATATTCATTTGGAATATATGTATAGTTTAATTTATTTTTTAAATTATTAATAATTGTTTGGTCACCACGATTCATATCCTCTTTTTTTGTATTAGTCATTGTTAGTATTACTTCATTAAAAAATTCAATAATAGAATCTATATTTTTATTATTTTTAATTATATAAACCCCTGTATTCGCGTCATTAAAAATATATTCTTGCATAAAGTATACATCCTTATCAGTACTTTCAATATAGGTTTCTAGATTATTCCATTCATTTAGATTATTTTTAATAAACTGTATATCACAATCACACATAAAAAAATATCTATAATCACTATTTTTAAATTCAGATAATGCATTTACAAGATGGTTTACTTTATTGAAAACACAATAATACCACAATTCTGATAAAAATCCATCTTTTTTTATTAAGTTTTCATCTGGATTATCCAATTTATGGTATAAATTTATAGGAATAGATAATTCTTGCAGCGAATTTAAAAATATTTCAGTAACTTTGGAATAATTCGGTGTTGAATAACAAATAACCAACGATTTTTCTAACATTCTATATAAATAAATATCCGCGTTTGTTTATGTATTTTAAATCACAATAAATGTTTATGGTTCAAATAAATAATGTGGTTTCATTCGTCAGTTGGTGTTTCAAAACTAGTAAAAAATGTTGTTTGTTATAGATAGTTATAATGATACAGATGAGAAAGTAAATGTATGGAAGTAGCAATAAACACATTATACGTAAAGACTCTGTGAAGTAGTTATATATTTCAATATCGTTTTTTCTATTTGATTTAACTTATATAATAAGTCAATAAAGCCATATTCTTCAGAAACGCGAGATAGCTCTTTTGAAATAGTGACAATTTTTAACATAGCTTTATTAAAATCACCAACTGATATCTCCTTGTCTGCCAGATTTGTCTGTATAAAATATTTACATTCGTCCTCTGTATCACAAAGCGACCATTTTATCGATTCATCGATAATATCAAAACATAGAGCTTCGTCGTAATTTATGCCACTGCGAATGTCTTGTTCACATTCGATAGTATTATATAGTTGAAATATATCAGCCATTATAATAATCCTATTTTTTAACATAATATCTTCAGTAAGAGGAACACTTACTCGTCTATCATCTGACACTTTAATATCCGTAAAACACGAAAATAGGCCGATCAATTGTTTTACTGTAAAATCTTCAAAATAATTCCATTCATCAACCATTAGTTTTGCGAATATCAACGGATTCACTTCAGCAATATTGGAAGCGATTCGCCCCTTGCTAGTTAATTGATATCCAGAATTATCCAAATTAACGACTTTCTCAATAAAACCTTCCTGTAACAACACATCGCATGTTTTATTGGTTTGCGATAGAATAAATTCTTCCATATATTTGATGGAAAGTTCTCTACTTTTTACTTCTTCTTGGTAATTTTTATAATCTTTTACCATTTTAACATCTTGTTTGTATTTTGGATATTCATTCTCAATTTCTCTCATTCCTTTTTCTATATCTCTTCGCTTCTTGTTTACAGCGGTTTCCAATGCAGTTTCGAATCGAATCCATTCCTCACATTTTTCATATGGCATAGTAAGATAGCTTAGACTTTTCTCAAGTATTTCTCCTCTTTGTTTTTTATACGTATCGATTTCTACCTTTTCAGCATTTATTGATTTCTGAACCTCGTTTTGGATCATCGATTTTTCAGAATACTTATGAAACTCATTGAATCCACCATTTTTAAGTAGATTCAAAATCAAAGAATAAGAAATATGATATTTTGACACAAGCTGTTGTGGTTTTCCTGACAACAAATTCTTATATTCATTCATGGTAGGCAGTGTAAAGAGGTTATTACAATGAACTACATGACCAACTGTATCAATACCGCGACGTCCAGCGCGACCAGCCATTTGTGTATATTCATGAGACATAAGGAGACGCTGATTTTGACCATCAAACTTTGTTAAACTGGTAAAAATTGCCGTACGAATCGGACAATCCAAACCAATGGCAAACGATTCAGTTGCAAAAAGTAGTTTGATATATTTTTTAGATATCATTAATTCTACAATTTCGCGCAATATTGGCATCATACCTGAATGGTGAATTCCGATTCCTTTTTCCAATAGAGACACCAATTGTACATATTCCGGTAACTGTAAATATTCCTGATAATTCGGCAGTTTTCTAATAATTTGCTCACATTCACGTGAAACGATATAGGGGACTTTACTGTCATCTTCTAGTAGATTTGTAGTAATTTCTTTTGCACAGGCTTCTACATTCTTTCTTGAAAAGATAAATGCAATGGCTGGCAACATTTCACGCTCTTTCAGAAATAGTGCAAGAGAATTCAATACATGCTTCCGTTTCAACATTACTTGTTTCTTATCGAATATTTTCATAAGATTTGATAGTTGATGAACCCCCTTTTCGGAAAAGAGACCATTTTCATTTTGCAATGGGATAAGACAATTGGTTCCACTGCGTATTTGTTTTTCCAATTCCTTGTCTTTCATACCCTTAAATATGGACTCACTTGTGGTAAGATACCCATAATGTGAGAGTGGTACGACACGCTTATTTGTGGATGCCAAATATACCTGTTTTTTGTCAGTCATACTCTCCAATTCCATTTCTGAAAATCTACCAGTTTCACACCATTTCGCAAACCCTTGTGGATTATCAATTGTCGCAGATAATAAAATCATTTGTATATGGGGCGGCAACATCATAATACAATTTTCCCAAACCTGACCACGATGACTGTCGTTTATATAGTGACATTCATCAAAGATAACACATGCAACCTCTGAATGAATATCTACATTGAAATCAAGATTGTCACTTTTTTTTTCTAATTTTGAATCATTTTTAAGGTCTATCCGCGGTTTTGTAGCCAAATGGCTACAAAATGGTGAATTGCCTGTATCCTTTTCGCCGATAAATGTATTTATCTGCGAAGAGTGTTTAAATAGATTGTTCATAAGAATCTCGGTAGTCATGATGAGAACATTTGCATCAGGGTTGGTTTTAATATCACCAGTAAACAGCCCAAATGAAATATGCTCATATTTTTTTGTAAATTCATAATATTTCTGGTTAGATAGGGCTTTAATCGGACTGGTATAAATTACTTTTTTACCCAGCTCAGTAAAATGTTGAATCGCGAACTCAGCTGGAAGAGTTTTACCAGAACCAGTATGTGCAGTTACTAGTACATGATTTCCTTCCAAAATAGATTGGATTGAATATTTTTGAAAATCACTCAATGGGTAGGGATACCCATTGAATGTATCATCGTATTGAGATTCTGTAGGATAAGGCTTATTGCAAATAACTACCATTTTATTTTACTATTGTGTTGTATATCATCAATTCATTGAATCGTTTTGAAATCAATTTTTACAATATAATTATATTGTATTATAATATAGTAATATCTATTTTAGCACGATGGAATTTAATGATAATGCATATAATAAACGTATGAATGGTGTTGTTGAAGGAGTATATTATACACAACAAGATCGTGTAGATGAATTGAATGAGCGCATGTTTTCAAGAAATTTGGCATCAGCCCCAATGAAACCGAATTTTGACCCACGTCCAATACCTACCAAATATTCTTTATTTCCCATCGTGGATCGTAGAAAAACAATTAATCCCCCCAGTGATAACTATTCTGAATATAACGTATCTAGCAGTTTTAATCCTGGAAATGGTCGTGGACCGGTGAATGGGTTTATAAACAATGTTGATGTGGATACATTATTGCGAAATCAATATTTCGCTTTACAAAAAGGCGCTGATCAATCAGTTTATGTTCCTAATTCAGATAGTGATTTGTACAGAGTCAGTATTCCAGTAAATACCCAGCGTATTGAAGAACAACCTTACCCTGATCTTTTTCAACAATATGAATTGGATAAATCGCTTCATCCAAATATTGTAAACCAATCCTACATCGGAAATAACCTATTTTTTAACCATACGCGAACACAATTACGTGGCGGAGAACAATAAAAAATATCAATATTATATAACTATAATATTTATATAACTACTATTATGTTTTCTTATCTATATCGCATATTTACTGCTTCATCTGGAAATATGTATTTATTAAAATTGGTTATTATTTTGGCTATTCTTTTAGTATTATTAATTCAATATAGAACCCAACAAGAAAAAAACCAGACAGAGGGATTTTCCCAAAAAGAATCTTATGTTTTAAAACAAGATGAAAATAAATATGATGATTTTTATGTTGAATTATACGATACTATCCAAAAACCAGAGCAACGTAATGTATTTGAAATCATGATATTATTAAGACAAACGATGCCTACTAAAAAAAGCAATATATTAGACATTGGTTGTGGAACCGGTAGTTTAGTTAACGAAATGACCAAATTGGGGTATCGTGCTTACGGAATTGATAAATCACAGGCAATGATAGATGCTGCTGAAAAAAAACATTCAGATAATGATTTCAAATGTACCGATATAGTTGACCCTATGGAATTTGAACCCTCTACGTTTACGCATATTTTATGCACGAATTTTACGATTTATGAGATTGATGATAAGATGAAATTCTTTCGTCACTGTTTTCATTGGTTAGCGCAAGGTGGTTATCTATTTGTTCATCTAGTTGATCCAGATAAATTTGATACAATAACACCAATTGGAAAACATAAGTTGGATAAAAATCCCCAACGTATTTCGAAAAAAAGAATCACAGATACTACTGTTGATTTTCCAAAATTTGAATATAAATCATCCTATGATTTTGGAGAAAACCCTGCAATTTTTAAAGAGACATTTACTGATAAAAAGACCAAAAATATACGCCAAAATGAACAACGCCTATATTTTGTATCAGTGGATGGGATTATTGACATAGCGAAGAAAAATGGGTTTATTGTGCATTCAAAAGCCGATATGGAAGATTGTATTGATGATTCGAATCAATATTTGTATATTTTTGAACGAATCCAGGGGAATTTACCATTGTTATGATAAAAATGTTAGTAATCATAGTAACATTTTTATCGAGTGTATTTACCAGACTTGGCAAATGAATCTACAATAAAAATAATAAATATTCCTAGAAAACTGTACAAAATAAATTCCTCGGTTATATTACTGGTTTTCTCTACTTGTTGTTGCTCTAGTAAATGAATCATATAATTAATTTTCTCCATTAATTTATTATCAGGTTTTAACCCATTTGCGGCTGCAGCAGCAACGTTTTGGTAAAACGGTTTAATCACGGCTGGCTCATAACTCTTATTGTAGTTACTATATAACATTCGACTATTATCAATATTAGAAGAGAACTTACCATCCATATCTTTCATAGAATTGGATGCCTGTGTATAAGTAGGCATTTCATATGTTGGACGACTATTTATAATATTCGTATTATCGTCCATATCTTTTTTTAACTGGTAATTTGGGTTAGGCAACGGTTTAAACTCACCCATTTTCCCATCTTCGGCACCATCAACTGAAGTAATTTTATTCAAAAGATCATTTACTCTAGCATTACGTTCATTTTGAATAGCCTGTGATTCATCGATTGTAGTTGGAGCCATATTTTGCAGATTCTGAAAATTCTCACTTTGGGAAACATAATCATCCACTTCATCAATGGGTTTAAAATCCGGCTTTACCTTTATAGTTTTACGGATCGATGATATTCTTTTTTTAGAAGGAGCCTCATTTATCCATGGAGATGCCGTTGTTACTAAAGACGACATTTTTATTCTATAATTAGTAGTTATTATTTATGTCGAAAAAAATATAGGAATTTTACTAGCAAATTTTTTATATTTGTTGCTAAACAATAAAAAATAATAATATTATATATTAGATAATACATAATCACTATTGTTTATATGAAATCAAATGTAATTGCAGAATTTATCCCTATTATATTCTTATTTACCTATTTATCTTATCCAAATGAATCGTTTGTTTTTTTCAATAGCAGTTTAGGAAGACTGCTCTTCATACTTATCATTATTTTTTATAGTGCATTAGATAAACTTCTTGGGTTATTTGTATGCGGACTCGTTATTTTATTTTACCAATTGGATGATTTTCCATTTTACGATTTCCAGTTAGATTTAGATATGGAATATCTTTTAACCGATAAGAAATTTGAAACTTTTGCTAAATATGAAACGGTTGAACATTTAATAACGACTCCTTCTCCAAGTTCGCCAGTTGAACAAGCCAAGTCAGATTTTCGAAATAAATACTGCGAGAATGGTATATTGAAGTACAAAAATGTGAATGTGAATTTGCAAATGGTTCAGCATATTTTCCCAGAAATAGAATTCAATAACATTGTCTGCAATCCATGTAAGAGTGACTGCAAATATTCTATAATAGAATCGAAATTAAAGATGGAAGAAGAAATGCGTCCGGTAAATACTACACCATAAAAAATATATCACTATTAGTTATATTAGGATACATGGCAAAAGATAAAAAACTAGGAAAATCAGTAAAAGATTTATTAAATTACATACATGATAATGTTCAATATTTAAATGGTAGTAAAATATTTGCTGGCTGTATGATCATTATTTTAAACATTGCATCACGCTTTGTTAATATTAAATTGAGCAAATCCATGGAAGCCTATTTGAAATTTACCTTTAGTCGACAAGTATTGGTTTTTGCAATAGCATGGATGGGTACTCGTGACATATATATTGCATTCACAATAACAATTATTTTTACTATTTTATTTAGTTATTTATTGAACGAGGATAGTGAATATTGCATTCTACATGAATCATTTAAAGAACATCATATTAATCTTTTGGACAACGAAATTACAGATGAGGATATCAAAAAGGCAAAAGAAGTATTAGAAAGGGCTGAAAAAAAGAAAAAATTAGAAGCTGCTGATTCTGATGATGAAGAAGAAGAGGGAAAAGATATTATTCAACCAGAGGTTGTAGGAATTAGCACCTTTTCATTCAAATAAAAATATTTTATTATTATAAGTAGACGTTTCAACCTATTTATAATGAATAATAATACCAATAACGTAAATAACAATGTTAATGGTAAAACAATAAAATTAAATGCATCTGACATTAAGCAAATAAATATGAAACTAAATACAAATATACCTCAACATAGTACGATAGATTTTAATTTAAATATATTAGATTTATCGAACAATCCAGTGTATTTAAAAAATAATTCACCGTATTATACTGATAAATTCGAATTAGTTTTAGAAAAATTTGCATTGTTTACACAAGATGAAATTTATGCATTTTTTTTCTCAAGATCTGTTTTTCAAAAAAGGTTAAATGAGGTAGTATTGGAAACGTCATTGAAATCAAGCGATGAAATTTTAAATAACAATTTACTAATATTGTTTCGTTTATTGTTTCATACACCATCTATTCCTGGAAACATGAAAGATTCTTATTCATTATTGGGTGGTAATACAATATTAGATAGTGATGTGATGGGTGTTTTTAAGTTTGTAAAAGGCGCAATAAAGGATACATTTAATTCTGCTTCCCCAATTCATTTTAATATAGGCGAAAAAAAATATACCCTATCTAGATTCATTTGGTTAAATGATTTTATAAATAATCCTATAACAAAACGATTGTTTTTTGAATATCGAAAATTTAAAAAATGGGCAATACGATCAAAACCGAATGAGGATTGGAAGCTATTTTTTAAGGGTCGTCGTATTTGGGATAATTTGGAAACAAAGGATTCAAGTGGTTCCAACCCTATTGCAAATAAGAAACGTGAAGTGAAAAAATTTTTGAAAAGATATCCACCATTTGAAGAATTCTTCTATAAAATTTTAAAAACATACATACCTATTATTACAAATGAACCATTAAAGGTAATATTATCCTCTAAAAATACCAGCCATTTAATCGATTTGCTAGAATCTATGGATATGTTTGCAGAGGATGGTGAAATGTCCAATGTAAATAATGTAGTTTCAATGTTATATGGGGAAATAACAAAAAAAACGAACCATTCGCGTAGGTTAACGATTGAAACTAACATTGTAATAGTGGAAGGAAAACCGACTATTTATTTTCTAGCAGACTTTATAGAGGGTGCAGCAGATACTACGGCTAGTATCTCGGCTGTTACTACTGCAAATTGTTCTCAACGACGTGAAAAAATAATAAATGGGGTTAACAGTTACGTTTCTAGCGAAAAACCGAAACCAAAAACGCAACTAACAAATGAATCTGGAATATTTTCTCTTTCTGAAAATAAATATAAAAAATTTGAAACAGAAGAGAAAACGCTGGATGAGGAATTGGGCGATTATGATGTTATTGTCCAAGAAGAAAATATAAGAACACCTGAAGAAATGGTAGAGGATCGATACAAAATAATTGTTGCAAATTCTGAAGAATTAAAAACGCTAACACAAGCGGATTTTTATTATGAATTAAAACAGGGTGTTGACGAGAACCAACCCTATGGAAAAACAGGTTATGATGGAATTTTTGGATTGGTTGATTCCTGGAAATATTTTGAAAATAATGAAAGCGAAATTATAGAGACTCTCGAGAACCTTTATAAATTAAAAGATAAATATAGTAAAAAGAGGGTTGATCAAATAGAAATAATTGAAAAATATAAAACGGAGTTAGCAAAACAAAGTAGTATGTCTGGAAAACGAGACGCTATTATTCAATTAATGTCTGAAAATATTAAAAAATCCAATATTAAAATAAAGCGTTGTGAATTTATAGTAAGTGTTTTGAATTCTATGATAAAATATGAAAATGGTAAAATCGAGGAACCTGTACGAAAAAATGGCGGTGGCGGTGGTGGTTCCAAAACTATGCACCACCGTCATAAAAAGGTAAAAAAAACACGTAAATCATATAAACTTTGAATACATGTCTAGAATTTTTATAGATATGTATAATTATATCGTCGGATTGATTACTGTTTTACTTAGTAAACACTGCCTTACCATTTACAAATTTACCAACTACGTCGCCGATGTCTTCGTCTGCGCATACTGCGTAAATTAAGCCATTTGTTTCGTTTGTAATGTAATATGACTTTCCATTGATTGTTTTTTCGTATACTTCTTCATCTTCACCTTCCTCTGCATCTTCTTCGGTCTCTTCCACTGCATCTTCTTCTGTCTCTTCTACCTCTTCTGTCTCTTCTGTCTCTTCTACATCTTCGGTCTCTTCTACCTCTTCTGTCTCTTCTACCTCTTCTGTCTCTTCTACCTCTTCTACCTCTTCTACCTCTTCTGTCTCTTCGGTCTCTTCGGTCTCTTCGGCTACCTCTTCCGTTTCTTCTACCTCTTCCGTCTCTTCCACTGCATCTTCCTCGCCTTCCGTCTCTTCATCTTCAATAATATCATAAACAATATTTGTTTTTTTTACTGGGGTAACAACTTCAACACAATCGTCATCATCAACATGATCATTCGATTCATCTTTATCAATGGGTTCATTGCCTTTTTCTGTTTTAATAATTACTGTATCAGTGTTAGTTTCTGCGTCTTTATTGCTTTTTGTATTATTCATAAGATCATAAATAATCGATAGCAATGCCTTGTTTTTTTGCTTTAGGGTAATATTTTTATTCTTCAACTTATTATTTTCAGTCAACAGATTTTTTACAACAGGCATCTCCATAATAATGTCGAAATGGATCTTTTGGTACATATTTGATTGCGTCATTTTTGATATAAATCACTACGTTAATTAACAATTATTTATATTCTATTTTTATGTTCAATTTTTTAGTTGGATTCTTCACCTATCTCAGGTAAAATAAACAAGGATTTTCAAAAATGTATTTTATGCCAGTCATCTGGAAACAGGTCACGAGTATCATTATTTGTTAATTTTGGACCAAACCACTTTTCTGGATAACACACAATTTTATCACTAGTTTCATTAAAATATCCGCCCCACCAACTGAATGTGCTATTTGCAATTATATTATCATGACAACAACTCATCAATAACATTTGTTTCCAATCTGGAATAGCATCATCCATCTTAATAAAGGTTTCATTTGAAAATGAGAAATCCTGTATAAGTTGTTTTATTATTTTCGAAACAACCTCATTATCACCAACTTGACAAAAATACAAAATTCTTATAGGTTTATTATCCTTTCTTTTTGATAATATAAATCGTAAAGCATTCTCATAATAAGTATACGGCATAAGTGGATGATGGTCTTGCAAGTTTACATAATCACCAAGTCGAAAATGCATACTAATATAATGCATATTTTCCGAAAACAATAATGGGAATTCGCCCCTGGCTAGCTGTTGCCATTGTCGAAGACGTAACATAGAAATAATACTATATCGTTCGTTTTCAAAATACTTATAACTTTGGAAATAGCCATAAAGCATAATATTTGGATATTGTTTATCAGTTAGTTCATCGTAATGGTAGTTTGATTCACGATATAATTGAAATGTTTCCAAATCTTTATTTGTTATTACGTTATTATCAGTCGTCATAAATCGAATACTCTTTAAAAATGTATTCCAATACGTAGTGCGAATCGTTCCAACCGTTAAATAATCACTATATGAAAACACAACCTTTCGGCGGTAACGCATGCCATAAGCAATGGCTGTAAAAATTTGAAATAATTGGTTTCCTAGACCACCCATTAGGTAGCATGATATGTGCAACATAATACAGATAGAATAAATAAAAATAATATTTCTATATTATTTTCATTATAGGTTTGCACACTATTTATGCCGTAATTCCAAAACGTTCCTTCATTATACTGTTTTTAGTAGGTCCCTTTTGTTTTTCGCTTTCGCGCTTCACTTTATACATTCCAGTTTGTTTTGATGTTGGTTGTCCAGAATTTCCTCCTTTTCCACCAATTACATTTATTAGAAAATCTTCATTATCTTCATGTAATTCAGGCAAAACGCGCGACATTGGTTTATCAATTACAATAAACATGCTTTCCGTCTTTAATAACTTTCGATATTCTTGGATCGTTAATGTGCCATAAAACTTTTCCAATAAATAATGTGGATCAGGGGCAGGTTTAATGTTTTTCTTAAAATCATAGACTTTGCTATAAATCTGATTCAATAATTGGTATCGTTCAAACTTTGTCGAATCATCAATAGATTCATTCATTAAAAAAGCCACTGCACATTCAGGGCGGCAAAATGAACCATAACCATAAACAGTTTGATCAGATTCATGTTTTGGAATATAACATGTTGGGTTATCATATTCGTATGTACACCAAAAACATGCCGATTTCTTATCGTTTAAGTTGTTCTTGTATAACTTAATTTTAAGAGCCTTTAGCTTTGTATTAATGTCTTTCATATTAATATCGGTTTCCTCTTCTTGTGTCAACTTTGACGAACATGATTTGCATATTACATTGGTAGAATTTGACGGTTTATTTGAATTATTATCATCGTATGCAATATCTTTTGCTTTAATACTATTTACATCATCATAAATAGAGAATGATTGTGTATTTTCTGCATTATTGTATGTTAATATGTTCGGCGGAATGGTTGGATTATAGTTCAATGGATCAGTAACAAGTTTATTCAGCTCTGTATTATGGTCATTCAAATCATTCATGGAACACTTTAAATGTAAAATAATATTAACAGGCGTGGTTGTTTCATTCATCTTTTCTTGCTTTTTATTAATAAGCTTTCCTCCCTTTGGTTTTCTACCGCGTTTCTTTGCAGAAGGCGCAGTCTCATCATCAATGATTGTCATTGTTATATTGTTTTGTTCAGACAAAATCGGCGAAGGAAGAGAAACGTCAGCTTTCTTCTTTCGACCTCTAGCATTTGTAATAGGTTGTTGAATTAATTCTTCCATAACGAATATTTGTATTCAAACCGCATTTTTTTCTATATTGTTTTATAATATTGTTTTGGGAAAACGATTTTACACCAAAAAATAATTGTTAGAACCAGGACATATATTTATATCTAACTTACTTATCGAATAAATCTTTTCGCCGTCTATTAAATGTGTAACTTTACTCCAATTCCATTCAATACAGTCATTTTCTTTAGGTTTTTCAATTTGTTTTATATAAAAACTAGTCATTCCGATTAATCCAGTAATGCAATCATTATTTATATAACTTGATGGATTTGGATTTAAATAAGAGCCATATTTTATTACACACTCGTATTTTGTATTATTTATATTTTTAATAATATTCATAAATTCACCGTTATCATTTAAAACATATCTACCTGTCATTTTAACAATAAAATCGTCATCATTAATATTGTATTTATCTATACAATCTAAAATATCTTGTAATTCTTTATAACCATAATTCTTCGTTGGTAAGAAATTATTGGACGTATAATATACCTCACACTCTAACATATTTAAAAATGTATATCTTACCCCATTATTTTCAATAATAATAATCTTGTAATTTTCAATATTTAAATCCTGTATATTTTGTTTTAATTTATTAATTCCATTAATATATTGAGACTCTCTTATCGAGCAATCATTATATATTGAGGTTGTTATAATAAAATATATCATTTTATTATACTAATTTAAATTTTTATATTTATTATGTAGTAAATAATATAATAAAACAATCATAAAATATAAAATGTTAAAAATTGGAATCGTTGGATCCCTTCCCTATCATATTGAATGCATTGGGTTTATTATTGAATTATTCCACAAAAACGATTATATTATTGATAAAGAGATCGAAATAAACATCTTCATAATCAATGATATGTTCAAATATATCGATTATTTTTTGTCATTATATCCAGATAGTAAAATAAACATATATAATTTGTATGAACGTAATATCCCCAACGTTTATGAAAATAATTACATTATTAAATTAACATCAAATGACCCAATAGTAGAGAACGAAAATATAATATCTATTTTACATGCATTCCATGTTAAAGATATATCAAAAAAATATATTACATTGTCTCCATTGGTTACAAATCAATCAGTCATACCATTTTCTTTAGAAAATGAAAATGCTGAAATTACATCAGACCTTAATTATATTTTTCCACTATATGCTGGACTTATCAGTCGTTGTAATACAAATACGATTACCTATATTGGTTGGTTTCAAGAAGACTATTTAGATGATGATTTAAAAAAATTTATTTTACACTCGAAATATACATTTAATTTCATAGTTAATAATTATGATATGGCATGTTGTAAAGATTATAGCAATGTGAATATATTTTTAAACACGGATACACCCAAAATGATAGATATTATTTTAAATAGTAAATTTATTTTAGCAAGAAAACTTAAATATAGTTGTACCGACAGGTTTTCTGGTGCATTATCCCTAGCAATTTCACATAAAAAACCATTAATAATGAATAAATATTTTTCTGACATTTATGATATTCCATCCATTCATTTTAATGAAGATTATTGCGAGGCATTAGATCAAATAACTAGCATGTCCGATTATGATTATAATGATTTATTAAATAAAATAGAAATTTTTTATGATAAGCAAAATGATTATAATAAATGTAAAATTTCAAACATGATATGAAAAATATATTAGACAATTACATTCTTATAATTGTATAATAATGAAAAACACAGCACTCATAGTTGAGCCTCGTGTATTAGAAAAAACAGTAGATATTTTAAACCATTTTGTGGACAAATTGGGCGATAATTGGGAATATATATTTTATTGTGGTATAAATACCAAACAACACTGGGAAAAAACCGGACTTTATAAAATTTATGAATTGCGCGAATTGGATGTAGACAATTTTTCTAGTCCAAATTTTTATAGTGATTTTTTAAAAAGTAGGGAAATATGGGAATCATTAAGTGGAGAGTTTGTATTAACATTTCAATTAGATACATGGATATTAGGTGGCAATGAATATAATATTGATTATTTTATTAAATTAAACAAGAGTTATATCGGAGGGAATATGAATTATAACTGGGTCGAACTTTTACGTGATAATATATATTTCAATCATAGAAATTTTAATGGAGGATTATCATTGAGAAAACGATTGGATATGTTAAAAATTATTGAAACATTTCCACCAAAAAAAACAGAAGAAGGTCTTTCTAGTTGTATCATTGAGACGCATCCAGAAGATGTTTATTTTACGACTGGTTGTTATTTTTTAGGATTTCCTCTCGGAGATGATGAAACCTGTTCAAGATTTGCCATACATAGCATTTTTAAAGATTCATTTTTTGGAATACATCAACCACATGACAAAATAAAAGATAGTTTAAATCAACTTTTTCCAGAATTAAAATATAAAAATCCTCATCTACATCTATAAACAAAAAAGTGACATTATATTGGAATGCTGAACGGATATACTCTATTTATTATAACAATCTCTACAAACTGGCAAATAATTATCCGAACCAATTACTATTTGGTTAGTTTCACCAGTAACGCGCTTCGAGAAAATACCACGCGTTCCATTTCTGCAGATTGAACACAACGATGTTAATTTTTCTACACGATCACAGTATGGGATTAAATCTAACAATTCACCAAATTTTTCTCTCTTAAAATCGCCATCTAATCCACAAATATAAACAACCTTATTTTCGTCTTCAACCATCTTTAAAACTGTCTCCAAAAGATTTTTAAAGAATTGGCCCTCATTAATCAGAATAATATCTGCACCATGCAATTCATTATAATATTCAGATGTTGGATTTGTCCATTCATCATAAAGATTCAACGCCATTGCACAGGGAATCTTAATTCCATCATGAGTAGATAACATAGTTTCATCGTATCGTTTATCCTCTGCATAATTGATAACAATAATCTTCTTACCAATATAAGAATAAGTTTTATATATTTCTATCAATCTAGACGTTTTACCAGCATACATCCCACCAAGGATGATTTCCAAGTATCCAGTATTGTGTAGTCTTGTGTGTGTTGTCATTATTGCTGTTATTGTTATTGGCTTTAAATAACAACAGTTAATATCATTATTAATCTTCAATTTTCTATGTTTGTTTTTTAACAAAAAAACATAGAAACAACAATATAGATAATAGAAATACAATGTTAAAAAATGATAATATACCCTTTGTTGAAAAATATCGCCCATCCAAGCTAGATGATGTTGTTTTGTCTCCAATAAACCGAACTATATTTAAAAATATTTTAGAAAAGAAATACTTTCCCAACCTGCTTTTTTATGGACCCCCAGGCACTGGAAAAACATCCACAATTGTTAATCTTATCAACGAATATCAGAAACAGACAAATCAACATAATAAGGGAAATGTTATACATTTAAATGCATCAGATGAACGCGGTATTGATGTCATTCGTAACCACATATATCAATTTATAAAATCAAAAAATTTTTTTCACAATGGATTGAAATTTGTTATTTTAGATGAGGTTGATTATATGACAAAGAATGCACAACAGGCATTAAAATATCTACTTCAATCATCCTGTTATAATGTGCGGTTCTGTCTTATTTGCAATTATATATCTAAGATAGATGAATCTCTTAAAAATGAATTTATATGTATTCGATTCAATCAATTGCCGAGTGAAGATATTTATCGTTTTATTCGAAATATATCAGATAAAGAAAATCTAAACATTTCAGACAACATAATAAATACGATTCAAGAAAATTATCAATCGGATATTCGTAGTATGATTAATTTTATTCAATTAAACCAAAATGTAGTATTGATGGAATCCAATATATTAACAAACGATATTCTTGAAAAAATACATACTATGCTATTGAATACTAACGAAAATGAAAAATCCATTATTAATTACTTGCATGAAACAAGCATTCAATATAATTCAGATAAAAAAAATATTATTAAAAAATATTTGCATTATATAATATGCTGTTATCCGCAATACATTACCCAAGATTTTTTAAATATGGTAGAAAAAATAATTCATTTAAATGAATTTAATACTGAACACATTCTACTCTATTTTACATATAATCTTCGAAAGTATTATACTAATTTTAGCAAATAATGTATATTGGCTAAGTTTGCGGTATATTATAATTTATAATATATATGTGTCAATTATAATGATAACAATATGTTTTATTACAGCAATTTATGGAAATTATGAACATTCATGTAAAAGATTTGTAAAACAAACAGTTGACACAGATTTTATTTGTTTTACTGATAATAAAGATATAGTTAGCAATGGTTGGACAATTGATACAACACCGTATCATTTAATTAATAAAAGTGATTTGGACGATGATGCGTTTATAAATTCACTATGTAATAATAAACATACGTTTAATATAGCAAAATATTATAAACAATCATTTACAAAAATACCTATATTAGAAAAATATGACGTTGTAGTATGGTTAGACGGAACGGTTGAAATTATTTATGACAAAACAAGTGAATATATATTGAATAATATTTATAGAGAGAAAATAATTGGTTGGCATCACGAGTCGCGTAATGGAATATTGCATGAAGAAGTTAAGGCGTCACATTTTGAAAGATATACAAGCATATATTGGAATAATCAATATCAACCATATCAAGATGTAGATTATCAATACAAATGTTATCTCGATGAAGGTTATAATGATTTATTTTTCAAAAACATGAATTCACATACTCCACATATGGGTGTATGGATTACTTGTTTTATTGCCTTTCTTAAACACGATAATGATGTTAAAAAATTTTTAGATTTATGGTATTTGCAAACATTAAAATACACAACTCAAGACCAAATCGGATTTTCATACGTTTGTCAAAAAACGAATCTAATACCATACACATTGCCAAATAATGAAATATATGGAGATAGTCCTTTTTTTAATACAATGTTTTACGTAAAACACCAGCATGGAATATAATATATATTTATCATCCGAAACATATTAACAATTAGAGTCTATTTGCACATTTTAAGGTCTATCCGAAGTTTTGTAGCCAAATGGCTTTTGCAAAGCTTAAAATCGGTGAATTGCCTAATCATTTCGGTGAATAAATATATCTGAGGAAAGAGATTAAAAAATTAACAATTATATATTTATTATGAATAATTTGGAATTACTAAAAGTTTACAATTTTGACAATAAAATAAGACTTGGAGCGAGATTCGATGGCGGTTATATATATGGTGGGTTAGATAATGAAGTATACGATTGTTATATTTCAGCCGGTGTTTTTAACGAAGAAAGTTTCACGAGAGCATTTATCAGCGATAATAATATGAATGAGTTTAATAGTTACGCATTCGACGGAACCATTGATAGATATCCATATGAATATACGAATAAAATTGCATTTATCAAAAAAAACATAGGCGGCATCAATGATGAAAATACTACGAATTTATTTCCGCTTTTTGAAAGATATAATAATATTTTCATAAAGATGGACATAGAAGGTGGTGAATATCCATGGTTGCAATCAATGAATGAGAACAAATTAAAAAAAATAAAACAAATAGTTATAGAATTTCATGGATTAACGGATGATGGGTTTGGTTGCAAGTATGAAGATAAAATCAAATGTTTAGAAAAGTTGGCAAATACCCATTACATAATACATGCACATGGTAACAATTGCGGTGACGTTGTAAACGGATTTCCGGATGTGTTGGAATTGACTTACGTAAATAAAGACTATTTTGCCGAAGAACCACCACGTAATAGGGTGAAATTGCCAATTCCAAATTTTGATTTTCCAAATGATTCAACAAAGGACGAAATCGATCTTTATTTTTCATATTAGACAAAAAGAAAATTGAAACAAATATAAAGCCTTTATGTTCATAATATATTAACTATTATAATATGAACGATGATATATCAATTGACGAAGAATGGTCAATGTTCTTAATGTCAAACGGAAATCCAGGGTCAATATCGAGAAGGGGTGAAAATGATCAAAAATCTGACAAAAATATAGATATGAAAGAAAATATTGATATGATTGCTGAAGTTCCTCCAATATGTGATGAGTTATATATTTCTACGAAAACCAAGGTTCTCTTTTTAAACACGCCGATAGATATTAATACAGTTTTCTGGAACATTCCAGTTATCGAATACTGGCGTCCACAGGATGGGGTTGTAAAGAAACAGATGAAAATTGTTTCCAAAACAATGGAAGATTTTGAAGAATATAAAAAGCGTCTAGAAACGATTCCATATTACACTGAAAATATAATTAAACAGATAGACAACCCAACTGCAAGGCGTATAAAGTTTAAAGATGAGCGTAAAATTACAATTGGTATTTCGAAAAAGGATATTATGAATTGTCGAGGGAAAGTAAAAAATGCTTTTTATAATTGTTTTGCACTTATTTTGCGATTTAAATACAATGCGGATTTTCATGAAATCCATGTTAAAATATTTAATACTGGAAAATTAGAAATACCAGGCATACTTAACAGTGGATTGTTGGATATTGTTAAGAAAATGATAATGGATATTATGAAAAAATACATGGACGAATCGGTTCATTTTGTTGAAAAAAGTGATGAGGCTGATGGTAATGTTCTCATCAATTCGAATTTTAACTGTGGGTATTATATCGACCGCGTCGCATTAAAGACAATTTTACGCGGCGATAAATATAGGATTGAAGCTGCATATGATCCGTCAAGCTACCCAGGATTAAAGTGTAAATATTATTTCAATAATGAAATAGGGTTCGATGAAAAAAAACAAACTGGCCAGATATCATTGGAAGATCGCGGAATGAAACTAAGTGAACTCGGTGATAATAAGAAATATACCGAAGTATCCTTTATGATATTTCGGACAGGGAGCTGTCTAATCGTTGGAAATTGTTCAGAACGCGTTTTGCGGTTCATTTATGATTTTATTAAAAAGTTGCTCCATGATGAATATTCTAGGATTTGCGTAAAATCCATAGAAATTATTGAAAAGGTAAAGAAGACCAAGTTGCGAAAAAAGAGTGTAAATATGACACAACCATATTATCAAACCAATATCACATCAGACTAGCAACCAGTTCACTAATTCTTTCATTTGTCCCTGATTTATTTTTTCATGAAAAGTATCTTCTTCGATATAAAATTTCAGTAAACATTCGTCTCGCATATCATCGCAAATTGTTTTATATTTTCGCGAGTTCTCTAATTTATAAATAAATTCATGCAACAAATCAAAATATTTTAAAAAATCCATGTTTGATTTCTGTTGAATCAGTTCCAAATAAATATAAATATCATTCGTAGTATCAATTCGTTTAAAATAACGTTCTAAATATTCATTGCAAATTTTCATACGATTTTCCGTAGTAATATTGTTGTTATCCCAGAAAAATAAAATTTTTATTATATTATTGCATTTTTGCAATAAGGAAGCAATTTCACCCTCATTCAATACGATATCTCGATTGCTTAATGAAATTATATTTGACATAGTATTGGAGGGTTCATTGGATTGTTCAAAATTATCCCCATCAAACGCATCAAATATTGTTTTCTTATAAACAAACATAATAGCGTCCATTATATTTAATGTATTACTTAAATCATTATTATAAATTTGTTCAATATATTCTAAATAATAGCAACAACACTTTTGTGAATAGAAATATGCATGGTTTGAATTTTTACTTTTTAATAAGATGTATTCAAATACTTTATTTACCGCATTTATTCCCACAACCATTGTAGGTATAGGATTATTCAATGACTTAATAGTGTTTGAATTATTCATCATATGAAAGTATTCCTTGATGATTTTTGTATAATTTAATACAATTATACTACGGAAATATTTTTCTGTTGGCATGTATTCTATAATAGCATTAGTTAATAATTTTGTAAAATGTTGTAAAAAATAAATAATTTCCTATAAAATGAATATAAAGTATTTACCAAAATATAGTTATAATTATATTCAAAAAAATGAATAAAGCCTCCACCCCCAATCCCACACCCTCCACTAATTCCGCATCAATATCAGATAATAGTTATAGATTGCCGGATAATGACACGTTAAAGCATGCTGCCAAATTAGCAGTTGTCGAAGATAAGCCAATTATGCTTGATTATTGGAGCAGTTCATTGGAGAAGAATGTCTTGATTGGGGTAAAAGAAGATAAGGAGAAACTTTTGGTAAAAAGCGAGGATGAGTATACAAGTCCTATTTCTAAAATTTACAAGGTTGGCAAGGAGTATATCATCATGACCGAGAATTCAATCTATATTGTTGATTCAGAGATCCCCACGAAACGTATTTCTGCGTAAAAATTTTGTAATATAGTAAAAAAAAATACCATATTACAAAATGTTTTTTAATTGTTCGATTTGTTCTTCTGTTATTGAATCAGGGAACTCTATTTCAAAGTCGATAATTAAATTTCCGGAATTTCCATCTCTGACCATTCCTAGATTTGGAATTACTTTTTTATAATTCGGCTTAATAACGCTTGGATTCGTATTATTGTTAATAGAAAACTTTTTTCCATTTATATGTAGTATTTCAAATGAAAAACCACAAAGTGCCTCCTTCAACGATATTTTTTTATGATAATTCAAGTCTTGTCCATTTCGAACAAAATCCGTTTTATTGATAATATTAAATCCAACTCTTAGATCACCCTTCAATTGTTCATCAACAATATTTCCTAAGCCAGACAACATTATACCTTCGTGATCCATTAGACCAGGTGGAATTGTTAAATGAATTTCTTGTTTTTCCATTACCCTATTATTATTTATAATAACCCAGCGCTCATATTCAAATGGCAAGGAACAGCCAGAATAACATTGTTCAATAGTAATATCTATTTTCTTTTCAACAATGGGAGGAGGTGAACGGTGGATAGTATGTGTAAAATGTGCCTGAAAATTACCAGGACCGTTATGAAATATGCGTATTTCTGGAATATTTCCACCCCCACCACCGCCACCGCCACCGCCACCACCATGGTGCATCATCCCAGGAAATCCTCCATTATTAAACATCATATTAAATATATTATTAATATCTTGAAATTCGTTCATGCTATTCATTCGTGAAAAGGGGTTATTGTTACCATTCAATTCATTATCATATTCTTGACGTTTTTGTGGATCACCCAACACTTCATATGCGGAATTAATGGTTTGAAATTGGCTTTTTGCGTCCTCACTTGGATTTCTGTCTGGATGATATTTCAATGACAGTGTTCGATATGCCTTTTTTATATCGACATCATTCGCATCCTTGGAAACACCCAATGTATCATAATGTGTAGACATTTGATGAAAAGTATAAGATTTATAAGAATGTAATTATTAAATAGTTTTCAAAAAAAAATATAAATACATATTTTTACAGTTTCTATTCATTAAACAATATGTCTTATCCTACATTTATTACAAAATATAAGCCATATTACATTGAAGATTTTTGTTTAAATGAAAAATTAATTTCAGTATTAAAAATATTATTGCAATTGGGCTCATTAAATGTATTATTAATTGGAAATCCCAGTTCTGGAAAAACGACTCTTCTTTATGCAATTATACGTGAATATTATGGGCTTAAAAAAGATGATGCTATACCAGAAAACAATATTTTGTTTATTAATAATCTAAAAGAACAGGGAATCCAGTATTTCCGTAATGAAATGAAGACATTTTGTCAATCTCATAGCACCGTATATGGGAAAAAACGGTTGGTTATTATAGATGATATTGATAATATAAATGAACAGAGTCAACAGGTATTTCGTAACTATATTGATAAATACCAACATAATATTAATTTTATTTCCGTCTGTACAAATTTGCAAAAGGTCATTGAAAGTATACAATCACGTGTACATATTATAAAGATAACACCACCTAACCGAGACCAAATCAAAAATATTATGAATAAAATTATTACTAATGAAAAAATTCAGATAGATGATGAATCAAAAGAACATATTTTGACAATGTCAAATCATTCCATTCGTGTGGTATTAAATTATTTGGAAAAAATATATATATTAGATAAGCCAATAGATATAGATACCTGTAGGACCATTTGCGCAAGCATATCATTCCAACAGTTTGAGGATTATTACCATTTTTTAAAATCGAAGGATCTTTGTTCAGCTATTTATATTTTAAATAATATTTATAATTACGGTTACTCTGTCATTGATATTTTAGATTTTTTCTTCACGTTTATCAAAACAACAACTATATTAGATGAAGAAACCAAGTATCGAATTATACCATTTTTATGTAAATATATAACCATTTTTCATAATTTGCATGAAGATAGCATAGAATTGGCATTGTTTACAAATAATTTGTACACTATTATACAAGAATCTTGATCACCAGCATCATGCAGATTGTGAAAAATTGAAACATATTTTGCAAACCTAGACAACAACACAATAAAATAATGAAGATGTCTAATATTCCATATGAAATAATTTCAAATATTGTTGATTATGTCTCAAACGAAATAGGTTTTGATTATAAATATTGTCGTTATAGAAAAATATGGAGGTTTTTCTATAACAAAAGTAACAAAATATACAAAGAACTCAATGACTTGCTTGAAAATAAATGGTGCGTTCGGAGATTTTATGATATGTCGAATCCTGAAACAAGAAAAATCGAGGGGTTTCCAAATTTCGTAACAAAGGAAAATAGTGTTCTCAATTCGTCACTGGGAGTTTTGTACTACACGCCGCCAATAAAAACGTATGATAATAAAAAAATTAAGGTTGATGTTTATACTACTATAACTGGTAATACAGTTATTAGTTTATATAAAAAAAGTGGAACGGTAGTTAATATGTTTCATAAAATAACGATACCGAACAATGTTATATAGATATAACACTAGGAATAGTAGTTGATTTATTAAAATCATCGCCAGAATCCATAATCGATTTGCGTATACACTTAGAAATAGCCAAATTTGAACCAATGATTTGTTCGCGTGGCAATACTGCGAACCATTGATATTTTGGGCGACGCAATACTTCATCTGCAGGGATATATACAGCAACTACATCATGAGCCAAGTCCAAGTCATTTTCTTCCATAAGTTCTTCTAACTCAATACTTTTTTTCTTGCTAGTTTTCACACCAATTTTTTCTCCTAAAACGATATTCATTTTACCATGTTCAATGGCATTAATGCACCATTTCGAAATATCACCGCGAAAATCGATGTCACTTGAAAAATGGGGTTTGCGATTCAACTTCTTTACGTATTCTATCATATCCTTTATTGTTGCATCATTCTTTTTGCAACCCATGATAGAAATATCTGGTACAAACCGCAACTTTTTAGTGGAATTTCCACTAGATATATGATTGTTGTTTTCACAAACAAATGGTTTTCCGCCGGCTAAAGATTCTAAATAGAATGGATGTAGATTTTTTAAACAAACAAGTGAATTGGGCAATACCATCCCACCGTAATGATAGAGCAACTGCAACATTCCCAAATTGCGATAGTGGCTTTTAAATGGCTCTGGAACCGTTTCTAAATGAATATCCCAGGTGGGAATTAGTTTTGCAAACGAATCATCATCAATGAGGCAAACATTGAAATCATTACCACAATGATTTATGATGGTCTGAATGGTTAAATGTAAATAGGGTTGATTTAGATCAGTGGTGTTTCTTGATTGAAAATCACGCCATTTACGTGCATTGATTTCATATTTAGAATGAATCCAAATTTTGGGACGATTAAATCCATAAAGGGGGGAGTCATTCAATAAATATTTTTTTATTAATTCATAATCATCATTTTTAGACTCTAATGAATTGATAAAATAGTTACCAACATAACTTGTAACAATTATAACAGAAAAAAATAATGCATATTGCCCTATACTTTTTGAAGTAAACATGCTAATACTATATATATGCCAGATTTTATATTTTTGTGGCCTATCCGTACATTTATTTCCTTTTATTATCTACCTTACGAAACGATATTTGAATAGTAGATCAAATAATGAATATTGTATTTAGACTCGTTGTATTTAATTTGTGTTGTGAACATAATGTTGTTGTTTTTACATATTTGGCGTATAATTGTTGTAAACGCATTATATTCCATTTTTCGTTCTAAATAAAATTGTTTTGAAGCATGATAATATGGCTTCAATGATTCACAAAACTCTTCGTGATACTTATAGAATAGCATCTTCTTGTAAGAATTCATATCAATAAGATAGTATTTATCCGTTTTTAAAGAAATTTTTTCTAGAAATTGGAACAATATATCGTTTGGAACAGAATTGCGAAAAATCTGTTTTGTCATTATTTCGCTGGTTACTATTTATATATATAATTATTTTATTACTATATTATATATATTTGTAAATGAAAAAAATAAGAAATACGATATTATTGCTTTTAGTGATAATTGTTGCCGTTTTATTGATTGGACTCTATTTTTTAAACAACGAATATTTTATAACCGATATTAAAATGAATGGTGAAATCATAATAGATAGTCCAGATACTATTGGGAATACGATTAGTAGTTTATTTGGAAATACGGTAACTTTAGGAAATACCATTGTTAGTGGTACAACCACTACAACAACCATAAAGCCTAGTATTAGTACAACTACATTGAATCCAACGACTACTACTTTGAAGCCTACTGTTAATACAACTACCTTTAACCCAACGACTACTACTTTGAAGCCTACTGCTAGTACTACGACTACTACATTGAAGCCTACTGCTAGTACTACGACTACTACGTTGAAGCCTACTGTTAATGCAACTACCTTTAACCCAACGACTACTACTTTGAAGCCTACTACTTCAACGACTACCAAAAAACCATAATAAATTTGGGTTTTCTAATATCAAGTTTCATGTGTAAAATGTATTTATACACGAAAAGGTATTAAACAGCAAGGCGATTATTACTAAAAATGGACGACGATATTTATGATAAAATAAAAGAAACCATGGATAAAATAGAGATGATTTATTTAAAATATAAAGATGATCCGTATATGATAATAAAAACCCATAGTTTTATTTGCAACCAATTGCCGAATGTTTTAGAAAATATGCGCCAAAATTACGAAGAGCGTACAACGCGATTGGAAGAAGTGAACAAGGTGCAAAAATCATTTATTGAAACCTTTCTAAACAATAATCAATACTTTTATTTGCCATCTACTGAAAAATATTTTTATTATGATGGAGAACATTATCAATTACATAGCGAAGATAAAATTTTACATCAAATTCTAACAACCATTACGCGCGACAGAACACTTATGACATGGAAACAACGCACAAAACAAGATATTATGAAGCGAATTAAACAAAATAATTTATTTAGTTCTATACCTGAATCTGCAACAATTCAATATGTATTGGATTTATTATGTCCTACCTTTTTTAAAACACGCAATGAAACCAAATATTTCTTAACAATATTGGGTGATAATATATTGAAATCCGCAAATACAAGTCAACATATTCACTTTGTAAACAACAAGGCAAAAAAATTCATTAAAGAATTAAACGATGTATGTCAATATGTTATTGGTGTAAATTTAAATCAGACTATCAAATATAAATATCATGCACACGAATATTCTAATTGTCGTCTCATTAAAATGAATGAGGCAATCAAGTGTGAGAATCTTTGGTCGCCTATGATAAAGTCGGCATTAGATATTATTTGTGTAGCCTGTCATTATTCAAAACGCTTTACCAATTCCGATAATTTTGTAAATTCCTTTAGTAACGATGGTGAATTAAAAAAATTTGTATTTTATTTGAAAAACACTACACAGGAAGATATTGTAAAAATATTTACAAATGAATATTTACAATTGCAAAATAGTGGTAACGAATCGTCGAACAATAACCAACTATCTCAATCACCACCAAATATGCAAATCATATTAACTGGTCAAACAATTAATATTCGATCCGCGCGTATTGAGTGTAAAGATATGTTTTATTTATGGAAACACTTTTTGGATTCAAAATCATTACCATCGATTATTTTTCAAAACACATTAAAAACCCTTCTTATAACAGAACTATCTCAATATTATAACCAAGATTTAGATACTTTTGTGGGAATAAGTAGTAAGTATTTGCCGGATATACAGCAATTTTTAGAGTTTTGGAATACGACGATAGAAATCGATGAAACAGAAACTGAGTTTGAAATCGAGGAAATGGTGGTTCTATTTAAAAAATGGTGTGAAAATCAAAATCAATACAATATATCGGTCGCTATGAGTGATAAGCAAGTGTTGGATTTAATATCCTTCTTTTTCCCCACCATTGAAATTGAGCGTGATAAATATATTAATGGCATTCGTTGCAATTTATGGAATAAACAAGAGGATATCTACCTATCATTGGAGCAATTTAAGCAACAGGTTCGCCAGAAATTATATGTAAAATACGCGAATCTTTATAATTACGAGGATTTGAGTTCTCCGTTGGCAGGAAATACTATATCCATTTATGATGCCTATAATTATTATTGTCAACGTTTTTCATCTATTCCTAACAAGCTTATTGTGGGGAAATCCTATTTTGAAAAATATGTATTTAATAATCTTTATGAATATGTGATTGATTCGAAATTTATCTCGATAGATTGGGTTATTTATTGATATTATATTGACACGCGACAAGTTTCAATATAATAATTTACCATCTAACGGCGTCGGCGGCTACTTGCTGCATTAAAAATAAGTGGAAGGGCATTTAATAATCCACCGCCTTTCTTGTTGTCCGTTGATTTGCGAGTCTTGCGAGTATCGCGTTTCACGTAACCAAACTTCCCCTTTTCTGCGAAATAACCAGCCTTTTCAAGGCGCTTCTCTTTCTTTGCGGTTCGGTATTTCTTCACCGACACTATGCGGCCGTGTTTATTCATAAATAGATCCTTCTTCGTAAGATTGCCGGTGGTTTTGTAAGCAGTTCCATGAACCACCTGTTGACGAGAACCGAATAATTCTTTGTACGACTTACCATGAACATGGTAATTTCCATCATCGCCACGAACAGGACGTTTCATTTTTAATAATATATAATATAGATATAAAAAAACGCAGCATTGCTAAATAATTTTGATCTAGGGATATACCCTAGAATAATGCGTTCATAAAGGCCGGTGTTGTAGTTGATACTACTCTTCTCTGATTAATTCCACTAACATCTAATGGAGGGAAATTGTATAAACGTATTAAGTCATCATAGGTTAAATTATTTTTAACAGAGCATTTATTATTCACTGTCATAGAATATAACATCCGCTTTGATACATTTGGATTATTTGTGCTTGTTTTCATTTTTTTATATATAGGATTGCAAACTTTTTTACAATATTCAATGGGTGGCTCGGATGGTGGGGGTGGAATATGTATTGGAGTAATAAACGTAGAATAATCTGACAATAGAGATTGTCCGACACCATTTACTGCAACTACTGTAAAATTATAAGGAATTCCATTTGTTAACCCAGTCAAAACGGTAGTTGATACATTTTTTACAGTAAAATTTGTTGCTACTATTGACGGCGGTATGTTTGGTGGTTGGCCTGGTAAATTTGCATAGGCAGTAATTATATAACCTGTAATCTTGCTTCCACCATTATAAGGAGCGTCCCATGATATAGTGATTTCGGTATCACCGCCAAGGAGAGTTGTAATAACAGGGGGGTCTGGTATTCTATTTGTTTTTACAGTTATTGCAGTTGTTTTTGATGATGAACCTACTGCGTTTACTGAATTAATTGTAAAATTATAGGAGGTATCACTAAGCAGATTTGATACAGTTGCAAATGAATTTGGTTGATTTTGGTTTGGCAATATACACACAGATAAATCAAATACGCCAGGATTTACCGATATGTCGTATTCAAAAATGTTTGTTCCACCATTATAGGGTGTTTCCCAATTTAAAAATACCTTATAATCGCCTGGTTTTCCTGAAAATGATGTGGGTGGATTTGGATAGTTAAAAGTAGTAATTGATTGTGTGGGTGGAGATGAAATTGATATTCCTACTGCATTTATAGCATTCATCGTAATAATATAACCAGTATTATTCGATAAGTTTGTAATTGTGTAGGATAGATCATTCACATTACTAATATGCGTGTTTATAATGATTGGATTACTTGGATAATTCATTTGTAAGTAAAGGTTAATATAATAATTGGTAATGGGTGATCCGCCATCATTTACTGGTTTTGCCCATAATAAATTAATTAAACGTGTTCCTGGAAAGGGAACTATATTTTTTATGATTCCTGGTACATTAAATGTTTGCATCGGTGCCGAAAAACTTGAATCAATTGAATATCCAAAATAATTATAGGCTTTTATCGAAAATACATAGGACGCATCTATTTGCAAACCAGTTACATATCCTGGGTTAGTAGTTATACCAGTAGTAATGATCGCATTATTTATATTATATATATTATTGTTAACTGGTATACTGCTTATTGTATAACTTAAATTTGGACTTCCACCATTAAAACCATCGGTCCAATGAACTAATGCCGATTGATTTGATGGATCCACGTATACATTATATGGGGGGTTTGGATTTGTACCAGGTATGGCATTAATGGATGTATATGTTTGTGATTGTCCAACCGTGTTTACTGTATATACATAAAACGTATATATTTGCCCATTTATTAAATTCGTTATTAAAATGCTAGTTGGTGGAGCAATATAGACGAACCCTGTGGTTTGTGCAGTAACAGACCCTGTTATTTTACCATCACTTGAAACTATATTATATGCAGTTATATTTGTTCGACCAGTATTCACTGGCTGTATCCATCTCAGAGTAACTTTATTGTAACTGGGGTCATATGTTATATTTGTTGGTGGATCAGGGTAGCCAAATGTTGTAATATAATTAGTAGAGGAACCAGACACATCTGATATACCCACTGCATTGACTGCAGTTACTGTAAAAAAATAAGAGGTATTAATTTGTAAATTTGAAATATATCCAGGATTTGTTTTACTGTTCATTGTTACTTTGGCGGAACTGTTTATTGGTATTGCATTAATAATATAACTTGTCATCGGTGATCCACCAGTTGGTCCATCTGTCCAATAAACTAAGGCTGATTGGTTGCTTGGATCCGCATGTATATTAGTGGGTGCCCCTGGTATGTTATATGTTGTTACGTAATTCGATGGATTTGAGAAACTAGATGATCCTGAATCATTTGATGCTATCATTACAAATGCATATGGGGTATTTGGTGTTAGATTGTAGACATTCATTGATGTATCAATAACACCATTATTGGTAACAATAGTTCCAAGTGAACGAGATGTTGAGGCAGCAGGATAACTATACACATCATATCGTGTTAAAATCGGAACGTTTGTGGGTGCTGTCCACTTTAAGTATGCAGAATTAACACCTGGGCTTGCAATTATATTTGTTGGTGGATTTGGCACAGCAAATGTTTTTATGATTGGAGATGGCTGTGAGTTAACTGAACTGCCGACAGAATTTGTAGCAACAACCGTAAAATAATATGTTGTATTAATAGCCAAATTGCTTATAAAAATACTGTTAGCAGATGTTGGTGCCGATAGTGTTTTACTAGAGTCTGGATTGTAGGTAGTTACTGTATATGATATTATGGGTGAACCTCCAGTAAAACTTGGTGGATCCCATTCTACTGTTGCCATTTGATTTCCTGCAAACACCTTTATATTTATTGGTGGCGATGGAACCGTTTTTGGTATTACAGGTATTACAGTGTTAGCCGGTAATGAATTTCCGGCAGAATTATTTGCAACTACCGAAAATGTATAACTTGTTCCATTCGTTAATCCATATACAATTACAGAATTCGCCGATGTACCAATAACACTAGCTATATGTCCTTCTGGTATAGAAGTCGCTGTATATCCATAAATAGTGGACCCTCCATTATATTTAGGGTTTCTCCATGTTAGTGTTGCAGATGCATTACTTGGGTCAGCTATAACATTTGTAGGAGGGTCTGGTATTGTGAACGGAGTAACGGCATTTGAATAATTAGAGTCAGGAGAAATGCCAAATGCATTAATTGCATTTACTTTAAATTGATAGATAAAATTATTAGTTAGATTATCAATAGTGGCTACACTCGCAGTTGGGCCTAATATTTCTACTACACGTCCACTGGTGAAATTACTGTCAGGCGTTGACGTCACTTTATAACCATATATCAACGTTCCATTATCACTACTAAGATTCCAAGTAACTACTGCATTTTGGTTTCCTGCTGTTGCTACTACATTTGTTGGTGCATTCGGAATTGACATTATATATAAATTTTTTACTACAATTATATTTTAACGATATATTATCTTTCATTTATAGGCGAATGTATGTCTATTTCATTAAGATAGAAAATTGATTCTACTTTTCATAAAAAGAATCATCTTACCACAATAGCATAGTTTATAATAATGACGACTCTTTCTCTTCCTAAATCAGATCTTGCTAAGCAATATCAACAAAAAACCGACAAACAACATATTTTGGATAATCCAGACACTTACATTGGTTCTGTTGAAAATGTTGATGCAGAACTTTGGGTATATGATGATGTTTCCGATAAAATTGTGTTGAAGACGATTGAATATATTCCTGGGTTGTACAAACTTTTCGATGAGGGCATTGTGAATTGCCGTGATCATGTGATTCGCATGATTCAATCAGCCAATATTGATAAAAAGTTTGTATCTCACATTGATATTGATATCACAGATGACGGAACAATTACCATGACTAATGATGGTAATGGCATTGATATTGCTAAGCACCCTGAAAATGGATTGTGGATTCCTGAGATGATTTTCGGTCATCTTCGCACGTCTACAAACTATAATAAGGATGAGAAGAAGATCGTGGGTGGAAAGAACGGATTTGGATTTAAGCTTGTTCTTATTTGGTCCATGTTTGGTCGTATTGAAACAATCGATCATACTCGCGGACTAAAATACGTGCAAGAATTTAAAAATAATCTCGATGTCATTTGCCCCCCTATTATTACTGCATGTTCGTCGTCAAAGCCATATACCAAAGTTTCATTCAAGCCAGATTACCAGAGACTTGGTGTAAATGGACTAACGTCTGATATGTTGTCTTTGTTTCGCAAACGTGTCTACGATATAGGTGCCGTCACTGATCATTCCATTAAGAAGGTGAAAATCCTGTTTAACGGAAACACCTTGCCTGTGAAAAATTTCCAGCAATATATTGATTTGTATCTGGGCGACGCAAAGCGTATTTATGAATCAAGTGATTCAAGATGGGAATATGCTGTCGCATTGTCACCAACTCATGAGTTTACCGCGATCTCTTTTGTCAACGGTATTTGCACAATGAAGGGTGGTAAGCATGTAGATTATATTACTAGTCAAATTACACGCAAGCTTTGTGATTTTATTGAAAAGAAAAAGAAGATTAAAGTGAATGCCGCTGCTATTAAAGAACAACTTATTTTGTTCATACGGTGTGATGTTGAGAATCCGTCGTTTGATAGTCAAACCAAGGATTTTATGAATACTCCTGCCAGTAAATTTGGCTCATCTTGCACGGTAAGTGATAATTTTATTGAAAAAATTGCAAAAATGGGTGTGATGGATATTGCATGCTCTCTCACAGAAGCCAAAGAAAATAAGCTGGCCAAGAAAACGGATGGTAGCAAGACCAAGTCAATTCGCGGCATTGCCAATTTTATCGATGCCAACTTCAGTGGGACTACACAATCCAAGGACTGCATTTTGATTTTGTGCGAGGGATTGAGTGCGCTTTCTGGTATTGTTTCTGGACTTTCTAGTTCGGATCGTAACACGATCGGCATTTATCCTCTCAAGGGAAAGCTGTTGAATGTCCGAGGCGAACAAGTCAAGAAAATTTCAGAAAACAAGGAAATCGCAGATATCAAGAAAATTTTGGGGTTGGAAACTGGCAAGCAATATACGAGTCTTGCGGATGTTCACCAATATTTGCGATACGGAAAAATTATGTTTATGACCGATCAGGACTTGGATGGTTCTCATATTAAGGGGTTGTGTATCAACCTATTTCAAAGTGAGTGGGGATCTCTTGTTAAGATTCCTGGATTTCTCTCCTTTATGAATACCCCCATTTTGCGTGCGAAAAAGGGGGCACAAACAAAGTTGTTTTATAACGACGGTGAGTATGAGACTTGGAAAAAGTCGTTGGGACAAGATTCGGTAGGAACAAAAGGTTGGACTATCAAATATTTTAAGGGTCTTGGCACATCGACGTCTGCCGAGTTCAAGGAATATTTCGCAAATAAAAAGATCGTAGATTTTGTGTACAATGGTGAGACCAGCGATGATATGGTTGATAAAATTTTCAATAAAAAGCGCGCCGATGATAGAAAAGTATGGCTAGAAAATTATGATAAAAATGCATATTTGGATACGAATCGTCCAAACGTAAAATACGAAGAATTCTTCAATAATGAAATGGTTCATTTTAGCACATATGATTGTGCGCGGTCTATTCCCAATATGGTAGATGGGTTGAAAATCTCTCTACGAAAAATCTTGTTTGCTGCGTTTAAACGTAGACTTACCTCTGAAATTAAAGTGGCCCAATTCTCTGGTTATGTTTCCGAACACAGTTCTTACCATCACGGTGAGGCATCATTGAATGGTGCTATTGTGAACATGGCGCAGAACTTTGTGGGTTCGAATAATATCAATCTATTGCAACCCAACGGTCAGTTTGGTACTCGACTCCACGGTGGCGATGATAGTGCATCTGAGAGATACATCTTCACCTTGTTGAATTCGTTGACGCGTTATCTCTTCCCTGAAACGGATGACGCAGTTCTCAACTATCTCAATGATGATGGCACACTCGTAGAGCCAGAGTTTTATGTACCCATTATTCCGTTTGCATTGATCAACGGAATCTCCGGAATTGGCACCGGATTTTCGTGCAACATTGCGCCCTACAATCCTATTGAAATTATTACTTATTTGAAGTCCAAACTTAAGGGTGGAAGTACTGAGGGACAAGAATTTGTTCCTTACTATGAGGGATTCGCTGGCAGCATTCGCAAGATCGCCGAGTCCAAATTCTTAATCAAGGGTATTTATGAAAAGGTGGGTGATGACAAGATCCGAATTACGGAACTGCCGGTTGGAACATGGACAATGCCATATATCAGCTTCCTAGAAAGCCTCATGGATGGAACAACTGTGGATAAGAGTGGTAAGAAAATCCCTCCCAGCATTAAGGATTTTACGTCCATCTGCACGGAAGTTTCCATTGATATTACTGTTGTATTTCCCAAGGGTCGAATCCAAGAGTTGGAATTGTCAAATGACGCAAATGGCATTAATGGACTAGAAAAACTTTTGAAACTCTCTACTACGGTTAGTACTACAAATATGCATATGTTTAATTCGGAATGTAAGCTTCATAAGTATGAGTCGGTGAATGAAATCATTGATGACTTTTATGGCGTCAGATTGGCGACTTACAAAAAGCGAAAGGACTATCAAGTAAAAGATATGGAACATAAGTTGGTAAAACTATCAAATCGTGCTAGATATATCCAAGAGACGTTGGCTGGCACAATTGACTTGCGACGCAAGACTGCAGTTGATGTTAATACTCTCCTAGAGAAAATGTCATTTGCAAAGATTGATGATGATTTTAAATATTTGATTAAGATGCCAATGGATTCAGTTACACAAGAAAATGTGGCTACGATTATGAAGGAGAAGACAGAGACAGAAACGGAATTGGATATATTGAAGAAGACGACTTTGGAACAGATGTGGTTGCAAGAGTTGAATGTCCTAGAAACAAACTATCTAGCATATAAGAATCAGCGTCAGGTAATTCAAAGCGGTGGTGGTGGTGGTGGAAGTGGAGAAAAGAAGAAGGTGAAGATTACCAAGAAAAAGTAAATAAATATGGTTTCGTATCTAGATAAATAATACAACATAAAAAATATAACAACATTTTTTATTGATTTATTATAATGATAAATCAAAAGAGAGAACCTAGCCGGCAACAAACGATACACCTCTTACCAGTTCCTTATGAAATTGCTGAACATATTTGTAGTTTTTGTTTCTATGATAAAACAACTGCAGAAATACGAAGATTAAAAAAGCTTATTTCCCAAAAATTTTATAATGCTTTTTATAGTCGTAAATATCCAAGATGTGATTGGGGTGACGATGACTCAAATCATTGCGAATATTGGATCATTAGTCTTAGTGATGTAAATGTTTTCAACGATCCACACTATATACATTATGATTCTGGATATTTAGAATTATTTAGAGAACCACAATTCCAGGCAATGAACTGTAAAAATTGTGGGAATTATAAGGTAAGTAATACAACGAATTATTCTGTATATGAATTGGATTCGGCATTTGAAATGGGGGATATGGAATATTGTTCAGAAATCCGTTCAAGAATGAATGAAAGAGTTCGATGTGAATGTATTCTTTTTGATAAGTAGAGAACCTGCCATAAAAATATTGTAAAATTACCCCCATTTTAACCCTTTTTTACAATAAATAAGGCAGGTTCTCTATAACCATCCAAAAGAATAAATATATTTGTTTATAAATAAGGTTCTCTCTTTTGGTTTTAGTAAACCCCATAAACATTTTATTTTTCTTTCTGTTCTCCAATTTACATCTCTATGATAACTAAAACGTATTTTTTTATTCATATATTCATCGGTTTTATTGCAAAAATAAAAATGGCGACGCAAAATCATTTCGAATAAATTATCGATTCCATAGGATATCGTAATGTTTATGTTACAAAAACGCAATAAATCATGTAATAATATGGTTGGATTCATTTGGGTCATATACAGGTTCTCTATAATGGAATAATCTTGTACAAAACTACGAATATCTTTGAGTAGATTTTTGGGTTTTGGGTTATATGTATATGGCAAAATATGATTGATGATTATATCGATTGGTATCTTTTGAATATATTGGCTGTTCATCAAATACTAGTAGTAATTATATTTTGTAAAGATATTTATTGCGAAAATTGATTTTGTTTTGTACAATAATTGAATAAGATAATAATATATGTCTGTCTTTCGAGAACTCCCATTCGATGCGGTGTATCATATTTTATCATATGATAATCGGTCTGTCCTAAAAAATGGAAAGATTGTAACATTTGTAGATAAATTGGATATACGTAAATATGCAAATGTTATTGAGCTCCTACTACAAAAACCGAAAATACAAAAATATACTAATGTAACAACCGCTGGTATAAGATGGAATCTATATCGAGTTACATTTTCCAACAACCAGGTTTTAGAGTATCACATAAATTATGGTGGACACATAAATGATATTATGCGTATACATGCAACCAGTAGATGTTATAATCGACGAAATATTCGTCTTTTTGATGCAACGACTATTCCATAAAAATTGAAAGGAATATTACGTAAAAAACCACGGATAGACAATGAATCGGCAACAAACTATCTTTCTTCTACCGTTACCATATGATATAATACATATTATCAATAGTTACTGTTTTTACGATATTGTTACGTGGAAAACGCGAATAGCAAAAAAACAAATTGTAAATAAATTCAATAAAGCATACGCAAGCCGTGCAAGGCCAGATGAATCCTGGTTAGAAGATGAATATGACACAAATACCAGTGAGAATTGGTTAGTTTATCTGATTGATAAGGATATTTTATGTGATCCAAAATATCTTTTGGTAAGAAGTGATAATAATTTTAGAAAAATGTACAAAGAAACGCTGTTTCAAGCTATGAATTGTAAGACGTGTGGAAATTACAAAATGAGCAAAACAACCAAATATTCTGTCTATGAACTAGACCATGCCTTTGTCTATGGAGACGATCTGTGGTTACACGAAATTCGGTCTAGAATGACCGACCGACTTCGATGTGAATGCTCAATTGAAAACGAATTTTTGTAAAAAAAAAGAAAAAAGGGATAAATCCCAATTTTTCTTTTTTTATTTATTTATTTTTCTTTTTCTTTTTGTTTATTTTTTCTTTTATTTACATGCTAACCGTCTGGTTCTTTAGTTCAAGTAGCTCCTTCTCTAGTTCTGCAACACGCTGGGTAAGTGTCGCGTTTTCTGCAGCAAGGTCTTTGTTCCATTGAACAATCTGGTGGATGTTTTGGGGGACATCCTCTTCCTTCACCTCAGGAATTTCCTTGAAGTTACGTTTCAAGTGAATGAACAAACCGCAGCCGTCTTGCTTAATATCCATGGGAGAAGTTGTGAAGCTGTAGTAGTTGGTCCAGTTTGAGCGGATGTAAGCAAGCTTGACAGAGCCGATACGTTCGATCATATCTCGTGCTTGATCGGCGCGATCATTGGTCTTGCTCCACTGCTGAAAGTGTACAAAGGCACGCCTTAGTCCATTTCGAACAATAAAGTCAACGCGTTTCACTGAACCAAATCCAAGAACTGTCTCAAAGAGATACTTCATTCCAGCCTCTGACTCAATGTTGTAGACAGATCGGAGATAGTTCAACTCTTCGCCGGTATGTGAAGCGGTTTCATTTAGTTTATATTCCACAAGATGTAGATTTGCCGGAACCTGTGGAATGTAGAGACTGGTCCATCCAAATTCTTGCATTGAGGAATAACCCTGGGATGGATTAAAGTTAACCATAAATGGTTCAGGTCTGTAGACCGCGGATGCATATTCGAAGGGTGTATCCTTGAAAATCATGGTGGAAGACATATTCGGTGGTTGGTTTTCGGTTTGGTATTGCGTGGTTTCTTAGTATCATGTATAAATTAGATAAAAAGTGTTCAATTTTTTATCTAAACATAAGCAATGTTTACCAAAGTTCTCCAAATTATTATTCTGAAATGACCCAAAATATGGATCGTTAGAAAGTAAATATTGATCTAGACCCATCGCTTTAATTCCAATTGTTTATAGACACGATCCGTTTGTTGGGGCAATTCAAGTGGAACAACTAATGTGCTTTGATCCTCCATATATTTCATATAACCAACAGCCTCATTATAAACCGAAGGGACTGCATATTCCAATACCAATCGGTTTAATCGTTCCACCTGTTTTTTAATATTGTCTGGGTAATGTTGTGCATATTGCAAATATGTACTTCGCATAATTATTTTTAAATTATCTATATTTTGAGGCGCGATTACGTACTGGTTATTCGACATTGCATAAACACCGGCACGCAATCCATTCTGAATAATTTGAATATTTGCAGCAGAAAAGAACACTTGACTCAATGCATTTGTTTCCAAGTTTCCGGTTAAAGCCTCGCGATATTCAGTGGTCTTATTATTTAAAGAAATACGTTCATGCATATCGAATATGATATTGGTGGATGGCGTTTCTTTAATGTTCACACGACCGTTATATTCATTTATATTAATAATCATATCGTTGTAATCACTGGAAACGGCTGATAATTTTTGAAATGGCATAATCTATATATAATAGATATATTATTGTTTATTTACATAATACCAATAAAAAAATATTTCTAATGCTAAATGTTTAGGAGGATTATTATAATTCAACGATGCGAAAAGTAGCTAGATTCACAATATGTTATGATTTTCAAATTACCCACCCATTATTTCTCAAAAAAAAATGTAAATACATTGTATAATGGATTTATTTTATACCATCGTTTTATCTATAGCAATAATTGTATTAATCCTTATGTTAACATATATAGGATTACAGATGTCTAAGCCTAGTGTTATGGTTCCATCCTTTCCTCCAACATATAATACTTGCCCTGATTTTTGGGCAGTTCAAGGAAATGTATGTGTGATTCCAACAAGTCTAGGAAAAAATGTAGGGAGTATCTACTCAGGAAACAGCTTGATATTAAATTCAAAAAATACGAATGGTTTAAGCACGGATTTAAAAACAATTGATTTCACTGATGCAAATTGGGGAACTGGAACATCACTAAAATGTAATCAGCAGGTGTGGGCGAATACGTGGGGAATATTGTTTGACGGCATTACCAACTTTAATGGTTGCTAGAAATACTATTTTTTCATAAAATACTATTTCTTTTTCTATACAATAAATTCAAATCAAATCAAATCATTTATGTGATTCACTACAGGAATTTTTTCAATTATAGGTTTTGTGTAGGGTATTATAAATGAACGTATATCATCAATATAACGTAATATTAAATCAGAGAACGATATTAATATAATAAATATTCCAGCTGAATAGGAAGCCTTTCTATCTAAATCAGTAAATATTATCTTATCACTACGCCAATTATTGAAACGATATACTAAAAATAACCCAATTAATATTTTAATAAAAAAGGCTATTTTTAGTATAATATCTGGTTTCACATTTAATATTCCGATACAAAAACAAACAAACGCAACCTTGTTGATAACCCCAAAATAATGAATAAAATTATACTCTAAATTATAAATAAACTTATTATCGACTAAAATATCTTTCGCCATTTATCTATTATCTATTATCTACTATCTATCTACTATAGTATCTAAGCATAAATTTATTCTAGCGAATATATAATAGCGGATTTACTTTATAATGTTTAGTCCAGTCATTTCAAATCTAACACCAAAACGTACAAAAACACCTATCATATCATCGCCCAAACGAATGCCTTTACTCAAAAAATCAACATCATTATTTACACCAACTGACGGAGAAGTTGACATTGGCGATACCGTGAATAAAATAATACTTCCTCCTGCCATACCAAATGCCACTAATACGCAAAGTGTAGAACAAATAATACTCCCCCCATTAATCGAGAAAAAACAGTCTACGCAAAATGTTACACGTAAATCAATCACACCAATAAATATATCAAGCAAAAGGAAAACCAGAGCCAAAAAAGAGTTGCAAAAAATGTTAAAAAGTCCATCAAAACGAAAATTAAAAATATTGAAGCATATATGTAGTGTATCTGGTAGTTGTCTCGCATTCGGACGAGAAAACGAAGCAATAAATGGACTGTTTAATCATTTTTCTGATTTTACATATGCGCTTCCTACTGTTAGGCGAATCGGAACCCCCTCTGAAAACGGTTTTATAACCGAAATCGAATATGAGCGAGATGGCTATCAATCAAATGCTGTTCTAAAATCATCCGCATATCGAAGTGCGGACAATCTGTTTTATGAATATGTTGTTGGAGTCATTTTTATCAATTTAATGAACCGTTTTTTCCCCTGTTTTTTGCAAACCTATGGAATTTATATATCAACTGATAAACACTCACATGAATTAATGAAAGAGGCACAAACCATTCATCAAATAAAAGACACACTACACCCACTTGATGAAACAACTTCAGGATTAGATGCTTCCTGTTTAAATTCAGACAGATTATCGATTTTGATACAACACATAAAAGACCCAATATCATTTGATGAATATTTTAGAGAGGAAATATCGAGTGAATATTTTTATACCGTTGATATGATACAGATGTTGTATCAGGTATATTCAGTTCTATCAACAATATCAACCATATTTACACATTACGATTTGCATACAAACAATATATTATTGTATAAAATAAGTGATGACAAATATGTAGAAATGAATTATCATTGTTCGGATGGATCTGTTGTAACATTCAACACCCAATACATTGTAAAAATAATCGATTATGGAAGATGCTATTTTAATCTATCCCCAAATGATAATTCACAAATCGTGTATGATGAATTATGTAAATCACGTAATTGTAATCCGAAATGTGGACTACATTCTGGATATAGTTTTTTCAGCCCCCCTCCAAGCAAGGATAACTTTTATATCGTAAGATCAGTTTCAAATATAAGTCACGATTTACGATTAATGTATATGATCCGAGAAAGTAACGAATATAAATATATGAAATATGGTAATGATATTATAGATGGTATATTTTCTGCAATTGTTTATAACATGAGATTTGGAACACCCTCTCATAAAACAAAGGAAAATAGTAATAAATTATATAATGTTAATGACGTAGAAAAGATTTTAAGAATATATATACAAGACCTAACAGATTTTAAAGAAAAAAACACGGCTTATTTCAAAAACAAACAATCGGTTGGGAAAATGCATATTTACATGAATGGTGATGTATTAAAACCAATGGATTTCTTTCCCAAATAATTTGACCATTTGACCATTTACCATAAATGGTAACTATAATTATTATATAATCTCTTTATTACTATATAATAATGGTTTTTTATGATTTTATTGAAATTGGGACATCTGATTTTGATACAGAAATAGAAAAGGAGGATAATAAAATTGGCATAAGTATTGAACCTGTTACTTTTTATTTAGATAGATTGAAAAACAAAAAGGATTGCATCAAAATGAATATTGGAATCAGTAATTATAGTGGTAAATGTAAAGTATATTATGTGCCTGAACATAATATAAATAAATATAATTTTCCGAGCTGGGTAAGAGGTTGTAATTCTATAAACGTGTATCACAAAACTGTTTCCAATTTATGTAAAGATAGAAATATAAATATTGAAGAGATAACCGAAAGTTATGAAATAGACGTACAAACTCTTTATCAAACCATGAAACAATTGGCTATTGAAGGCGTCTATTATTTGAAAATAGACACCGAGGGTCATGATACCATTATATTGAAAAAATTTTATGAAGACCTCCTGGACAATGCATATTTGCCCCACGTTATTTTATTTGAAAGTAATGTATTATCGAATGACAAGGACGTTGAAGAAATTATACAATTATTTATTGGAAAGGGGTATGATTTAATAGAAAAAGAGAATGACACAAAATTACAACTTAATCTAACAAACCTCAAAAATAAGGTGAGGTTCTCTAATTCTATAAAAAATTACTACATAGCATCGGAATATCCACCTAATTACGATGTAACTAATTTACCACATGAAAACACGCTAGAAAGTGCCAAGAATTATTGTATAAAATACAAATGTTCAGGTGTAACATTGAATAACGGTGTATATGAAGTTAGAAATGGAAAAAATATTTATTACAATAATAAGGGGGCATTTGTATCTTGGATATTTCTATAATACCACACCTCTAGCTGAACGAATAAAATGAACAACGCGTGGAGGTTCTCCAATCAATAGATTATTTTTTATTAATGCCACATCGTTTTTAAATAAATAATAGATAGTGGGGGAATTCGCTGAGATTGCTGCATTTATTTCAATATGTTCTGAAATAAGACGACTTAAAATTTCGACAGCAGGTATATATTCATCTTTTTGCAATTGAACAGCTGTTGTTAATATTTCGCGATTTTCAGTAGACTCATATTCTTCTATCAATTGTTTCAATTTGTCCCTTACCAAAAAAATTTTGGTACGGTATTTCAATATCTCAGCTTCTTTGTTTGGGTTATTATGTAAATCATCATATTTATCCATCAATTCTTTCACAAAAGAGCTATCTTCTGAATATTTATGCATATTTTCCTTAAAATCTTTCACCGCCACATTCTCATCCACATAATTCATTAGCGCGTCTAATTTTTGGGTAATAATAGTGTCTTTTAGTTGATCCTGTATTTCTTTAAAAACGTACATTGTATCCTGCAATGAAGAATAGTATCCTGTGAATAAATCGATTTTTAAATTGCATGGCGAAACAGAATCGCCACAAATCGCAGTATAATGTTTATCTGTCTTATTAAAAACGCTTCCTACAGCACGCTTACAGTTTACACACTTAGGTTTTATGGAAACAGCGCGCAATTTACCCTGTTTTTTCGATTTAGATGTTTGAAACGCCTTTCGTTTTGCTGATCGAAATTGGTCCTCATATTGCGTCTTCAGTTGAAAATAGAGATTCAATGCTTCAATATAATGTATGGACTGGCGAATATCATTTTCCTCATTTACTGTCGCGATATTATGAATGGGAATGTTTCCAGAATTACGGAATTCAATGGATGGTGTATTATCCATAGTAAATTCGCGTAAATCTTCCGGTAAATTATCAATGATGGTAATTGGATTGTTGGAAACATTCACCACTTTCATATTAACATTGTTACTAAAATAAATAAATTTTATCTTATTGTTATTGCACTGGAGTTCTGTCAAACTTTTCGGCAATAATTCTAATTCTTCAAATGTATTATGGGCGATATTTAGATACGTTAATTTGTTTTTTTTCGAAAGAGCGAGCGTTTTTAAATGATTGTTTCTTACATCCAAATGCTCAATCGAATCAGGTATGTTGTCTAAATGTATTAATAAATTATTGGGACATACCAGTTTTGTGATAGATTCTGGTAATCCACGCAAGGAGGTAATTTTACCTTCAGAAAATATAATAGTTTTAATATTACGAAACCCACGCTCAGCCAATACAGATAAATCTAAATCACCATGAAATATTTCACTAAATTCAAATACCGAACTATATTTATGATGTGATTCTACAAAAGCCTTTTGAGTATTATGTTCTCGATTTAATCGCTGCATATACTCCATATCACTTTCCCCTTGTTTCTGTTCACTAGGTTTCGAAGAATTTGAAATTCTATCTAAAATAGCTAGCAATGTTTGTTGTGCCGTATTATTGTTTTTAAATACGTCTTCTCTTAGTTCCGTAATGATGCTCATTGCCTTTTGTAATTATTGTATACTATATTACTTATGTATAATATTTTATCTTTCCCTATACTTTCGGTTTGTTTACAAATCCACAGATATATAATATATCAAAAAGTCGGATAGTTTCCTACAATCGGTAATCGCGTAATAGATGACAGACTTGAGTGTTCATTTTCACGAGTCACGTCACTATAATATTTTATTTTGGATAAAACATATTGTTGATCTCGATACATTTTTTGCTCTTTTTCATAGTCCGTGAGTTTATTTTTACTAGAATAATAAATAGCCAATCCAAAAACAGCTATAAATAATATTAGAATACCCACATTCAAAATATATGAATACATATTCACGCGAATATGATGGCAAGTTTTTAATGATTCATATAAATAATTTTTAGCATGCGGTTCAATCAACGTAGGTGCAACTTTATCCATTTGATTCTTTTATGTATACCATAAGAGAATCAAATTATTTAAATCTCTTTTCGTAGATAAGTGTATTTATCGTTGAAAAAGAGAATAATAACCCTACCAGAATGCAATGTAGGAACAAACTGCCAAATAGCACAATATGGCTAAAACGATTGATACCACCCATATGGGGATGACCGTTTTATGTTTGTATCCTACACCAAAGGGTCGAAAACCACCATCCGAATTGTATATAAAAGACGGCTTAATGTAATGTATAATTGAAAATAATACTAAAAATAGAAAGACTGCAATATTTAATTTATGATATCTGATAAATCCCTTCAAATTTGGCATAACTACTATAATGCTCCGAAAAAATCATTCACCTCTAATCTTCAAATTCTAAATCATCCGGATCGGCATCTTCCTCATAATACACACCATCTGCAAAATTTTTATTTAATCCACTAATATCATATGCACCACGGTCATAGAAATTATCAGTCGTATGATCTTGTCGATAGTCATCTTCAGCGCCCTCTTCGTCTACAGCATTCTCCTCGTTCAGAATTTCCTTGGTATAGGATTCCAATACAAGTCGGTTTACGTCGTCAATTTCACCACTTTCTAAATCTTGTATTAACTGTTTCATCATATCGTCAGTTTCACGTTCATTGGTTGCATCATCATATGAAACTAGGCCTCGTTGTTGACCACGATTCCATATGCCAATTTTATTGCGTTTCAATTGATCTTCGACACCACGTTCTTCGATGGTCATTTTTCCTAAATATTCTATAAAAGATCGCTTTTCCTTCATCTTTGATCGGCCTACCTTTTTCATAATATCATCGTAAGACATATGAATGGCGATTTGATTTTTATTCTCAATATCTAAATAAGATAGCAGTAACATGCAAACACGTTCCTTTAATTCTTCCTTGTTTCCGACTAACACTTGCACTTCATTTATATCTTCTTCTGGCTCATCCAGTTCCTCAGATAGGGTTTGTATCTCCGCGTTCAAATAATTTGCATCATTTTTTTGTTCGTTTATCTTATCACGTCGTAATGATTTAAATTCTTCTATATCCGTATGAATTAACTCTGTGTCGTCGCTGCTTGCAATATATTCATAAATAGCAGAATAAAAACAATATTTTAATAAATAGAATACACCAGATTTATCAAGCAGAGATGGGATCGAATTGTCGGCAGTTACAGGAATGTTTTGTGCAAATGTATTCAAGTCCCTTAATTTCATCTGAACATCTTGGATAAGACGCAATATTACCTTATCGCCTTTGAACGTCTCTAATTTCTCATAGTGATTTACTAAAATAGTGGTTAATCTGTCAGAATCCTTATCCGAAAAACCCCAATGTCCAGGCACACGATAAAATCCAGCTGCATTATTAAAAATAATAGTTGGATAAATCTTCGAAAAATATAAAATGGCATTTTGCAAAAAGAGAGTATTTGTATAAATATCGCTACCTTCATCCATACGCCATTGATGTATTTTTTCTAAGAAATCTAAAATATTATCATAATCCTTCTTTATTACGTTTTTATGATACCGTTGAAAAAAGTCCATAATATATTCATAGAGTCGGTTGTTTGTCACATATAAAGTGTCTTTTAAATTGTCCAATTCCTTATTTATTTCATTAACATCACTCGATGTTGGTTTTGTTTTGAATTTTTCCAATAATTTTGTGAAGCGATTACGCATATTTCGCTCAATAACATTCGAGTCTTTGTAATCCAAATCGTCAATAATATCTTTCAAGACATCCGCTTGTGTAAACAGAGGAGGCACTGATACCTCAATCTGATTATTACGATTTACGAGGGTTAATAAATTACGCAAGTCCTCTACTGTATATTGACGTCCATGTTTCTTTAAAAAAATGATCTTATCACTTACTGTCATATTGGGATTATAACCTGCTGGACAATCACCGCAAACTACTTGGTATTCTTGGGGAACTGGCAATCCTCTGTCGTAATTACCATACTTAATAAAGGCAGAATAAATATTTTCTTCAGAATATCCAGTCGGAATACTGGGATACTGTACACCTGTAATTTTGGGATCATATAAAAAGGGTGCTTTGCTTAATATGTTAACATCATTCAATAGTAATCCAACCTTTTTCGCAGACTGAATATACAATGGTATATTCGAATCATCATTAGAAAAATACCGAATGGGATTTACAGAGAGAGTATTATCATTGCAGCATGCATTCTCAGTAAACGGTACTCTTGAACTTGTTTTAAGCAATAGATTTTGCTTTTTAACGGCATTATTTATGGATTCAATAACTGAAAACCCAAAGAGTGCCGCCTTGCTTTTTAATACATTTAAATATTCATGCTGTTCTCGGTGGCCCTTTTTGATTAATTCCTTGAAATCGGTTTCAAACTCGCCAGTTACGTTTCTAACATTTGAAATACTATAATCAACAACTGGTGGCAAAAAATGAAACCATTTAGAAATACTATGCTCATGTGGAGCTGTTTCATCACGATGTAACAACATATACTCTCGTTTACGTACAAACAATTCGTTTATTTCTGGGCGCGTCACTATGAATTTTTCAATGATTTCTTTCATACGACTCACTAATTTCGGAACAGTTAATTTTTGTATAGCGTTCCACGTAGTAACTGAACTCTTTGTTTTATCAATAACACATGCTATGTATGTTATTCCTGTCAAGTCTTCGGCACCACCAGATAAGGGGTATCCACTGAACGATCGCACACACCCAGGGAAGGTTTTTTTTGTTTTAAATGAGGGGACCGCGGTTTGTATCGCAACCATCAATGAACATGCAACAATAAGGATGAGCATTTCATCATAATATAGTTTGTAAGCACGCATTCCTTTGCCCTTTTGCTCTTTTTGTTTCAATGATTGTTTTTCATAAACCCCCTCAGAATAGATGGCTTTTTGCATAACTTCGTTTGTGGTTCTCATAACAAACTCTTGAATATCCTCCTTTGGAATATCAATATGTTCGCACAATACCTTGAATACATTATATATTGGTTGGTTTGCTTCACTTTCAAATAGCGGATCCTCTTTTTTCGTTAATTTTTCCATTATAACTGTGCTCATATCCTTTTCCATAATAGAATGGGTAGTTATATGGAACCCTGCTGTATCAAATCCCTCTTCGGTACTATACTCGATTTTACGAATGACCCAACCACTATGCATATCAACAATAGAATCGCCATCATCGCTTATTTTTCCAGATTCATGGCATATTCTCGCCATTACGCCCTGATAATCGCCGCCAATCGAAAATTCATTGGCTAGCGTAAATACGAAGGTAGGTAATAATTTTGTATTTGTGGCTTTGCAAAATAACCAATTGGGGTCTTCATCTGAATTTTTTGTATCAGGTGAACGGCAAAACATCTCTACAAATTGAATAATATCATTCTGTTTTTTGGGGAAATCTTCTTGTGCCAAAATCATATTTAATAATGGCTCATTCGGTGATCTTAGCAACTCTGGCTTTACTGATTGTTTTCCTAATTGGTAAGCGACATTATTTGCACGATGCGTTTTTATTTCATCTAGGACCATGGTTTTCTTCAATATTTTTGCGAAATACGTCATTGTATCTTCCAGACCCTTTTCCAATTCTTCTAGTGATACCTCGACACGTTTATCGAATTCATCGCGCATTCTTAATTGTGTTTCATGTTCCATTCGGTTTTTGCTAGTTGTTTCCATAGTTTCACATAAATTATTTTTTATATTCTTATAGCATTGGTCGCTTATGTTGCAAAAGAGAGTATTGGTATCTAAAAATGCTTCCTCATCAATTGAGTCGTCGTGAACCCAGTTATTTTTTACGCGGCGGTAATATCGAAGTTTTTTGCGTATTTCTGCCTCTTGTTCAATAGAGTCCTTTTCCGTTTCAGATAACTTGCTTTCATCCACCGATTTCGGCAATTGGGGGCGTATTTCCAATATAGCATACTCTCCGTCTTGAACACGTTTTTTACCCAAAATAAGCGTGGTTGCCATTTCCGGAGCTAGATTGATAGGACAATCATGTTTTTGCACCAAAATTTCCTTTAAAAATTCAAAAAACAGATCCGGTAGCATCTTCTTTTGTTCATCTTTGTATTTTTTCAAAATATCATAGGGTGTGTCATCAAATTCTTTGTCATAAAAAACCTCATCGGTATTTTGGTCCTTCTGCAATTCTTTTACGCTTGTATAACGATTGGTTAAATAACGTCGAATGCAGTCGGTGGGCAATATTTTTTCAATATCCGTCATTTCTTCCAAATTGGCTTTATCGGTTAAAATATTAGTAAGATTACTAGGCGTTTTCAGTGACAATAAAATAGAGGATAAAATACTAGTATAGAGGTTTCCTTGATCCGACAACAATATTTTGTTTAACACTTCACATGAAGAGACTGGAAGGGTTTCGATGGTTTTTTCTACAAAATGATAATTCTTCAAAAATGCATCACCCAAATGTTTTTTTTCACTCAATGTTCGCAAAATGCTATTCATAACAAACGAAACATAATAATTAGTATCACGAATGGGTGCAAGTTCACGCGATCTTTCTACGTATTCCTTCTTTAATGATGAAATTCGCTCATTAATAATACTAATAATAGCCTGGTACTGTTTATAGGTTATATCCGATGGATAAATATGGAATGGCTCTAGTGTTTGAACAACATCCACAATAGACAATTTGTATTTTATATTATCTCTGACCAATCGTAGCAAGGTTCTCGTTTTTGGAATTATGGTTTCCAAAAATCGGTTAAATTTTTCATTTTGCTCTATTTCACTTGAATTCAAATCTTCTGATAAAACGAATTCTTGTATGCCTTTTAAAAACGTAAGTTTCGACTCTTTATCAACCGAATCACCATAATCAAACTCATGTTCCAAATCTTCAATTACATTCGTGAGCAAATTCGTATTTTTTCGTAATATTTTAAATAAATAAAAAGGGGTTTGACTATAATTTGTTTTATCCAATATAGTGGTGGTAGGCAAATACATCTTGGACGAACGCATAACCGGTTCAGGTAACATAATAAACGATTTAATGGTCATCGTATCATTCGGCGTCATCTGTGTTTTCTTATAATTCTTTTTGCCAGATTTTGTAATTTGTTCTTGCATTTTATTCATTCCTAGGTTGTATTTTTCAATAACATATCTACGTCTAGAAACCTGGGAACGATTTTCGATTTCAGATCTTGCGTAAACAGTAGTGTAAAAATCGCCCAAATTATCAATGATCGATTCCAAATTAGTGTTTACTTGTTTTGAAACCAAATATTTATCGACAGCAAGAGGTGTGTCTGATGTAGCCATATCATTTGAAATAGAATTGTTCATTGCAGAATAGGTAAGATTGCGATCGCTGCCATTTTTAAATGTCATTTGTGTTTTTTCTATGCGACGCAATAATGTTTCTGCCTTTTCTTCCACCACTGTTTCCGATTCGTCATCATATTCCACATTATAAAGATGTTTGCGATTTACGATGACTGGTAATAACCATTGAAGACGTGTATCTAATTTCTGTATTCTCTCAATGAGAGGTTTATGTAAAGCGCCAGAGGTTTTTACATCACTTATGTTATAATTATCGTCAAAAACCGAATATTGATTTCGCAATTGTTTAAAACGTTCAATTAATCTATGTATGTTATCCAAAACGGTTTTGGTTCGTTGACTATTCGGAATAGTGGATAACAACTCGTCCATTAAATCATTAATTTGTATCTCTACACCATAACGTTGCTCACCCTCTGGCACTTCAACCATCTGGGTTAATTCTCCCAATTCTTCAAAAACAATCGAATTTGCATCTAAATAAAGATCACGCAATTCTTCACGAATATTTGCATCAGGAACGACGTTTTCAGGAACCCTTATTGTTGCCTCGCCTGTATCTGCCATTTCTAAGTGAGCAACTTCCGCATATTCACTTTCATCATCTTCACCTCGCAAAGAAGCTAAAGAATCAACATCTTTAAAAGTAGCAGGGGGTTTACGAATAACAATTTTCTCTATGGGGATATGTTCAGGGATTCCATTGTATTCAAAATCAATATAAATGACGGTTTGGATGTCCGGATAGGTAGTAATTTCAATCATATCTTCGATTAAATCAGTAATTTGGCCGGTTATTACGGTGGGAACATCTCCGCCAAAATGTATGGTTACCCACTTTGATGGCAAAAGATTATTCTGTCTAGCGTACCCCTTTTTATCATCTCGACTTAGAAGATGAATCTCCTTAATAGACTCATCTGTAAAGAAGCCATGTTCATTAATATTCATTTGGTAACGGCGCTCTGGATTTGCCGTATCAACAACAATGATTTTTGCAGGATTTATGAAACTAATATATCCGACAAGTTCATGAATTTCATTATTTGAAGGAGCCTTTATTTCAATAATATCACCCAATTCTAATGATATAGATGTGCGCGGTTGTTCTAATATAGTTGGAGTACCTGGATTTGGTGTGGGACTTGGATTATTATTAATATTCATTTGTTTCCAATTATTATATTATATTGGTAAATTATATTTTACTTTCTGTCTAAACCTATTTTCTCGATAAATACTATAAAAAACTATAATAAATAATAGTTCTTATTATTTATTATTAACAACATGCATTATAAAATAGACGCATCCATTAATAATGTATTAAAAATAAAACAAAAATATTACCGAAAGTCTCTTTCCCAGTGTGCAGGTTCTGGTACAGGGGGCGTTTCTTATTCTATTTATAATTATATAAAAAACAATATTAGTGGAAATGATTTCGATTATTATCCATATCGGTCTATCATAATGTCAAGTCCAGAAAATAGGGTTCTCGCATTTTCACCAATAAAATCCATTACATTCCAACAATTTTGTAAAGTAAATCCATATTTTAACAACGATATTATCGTGAATGAATGGATTGAGGGGACCATGATCAATTTATTTTTTGATGAGAGAATACAGAGTTGGGAAATTTCGACGAAAAGTTCTGTTGGTGGGGATTATGTTTATAAACCCTATAATACATCTACTATATTATCTAGTGCACCCACTAAATTCAAGACGTATTATAAAATGTTTTTGGAAGCATTATTGGAAGATGTGGAGAAACCGTTAAATGATATAGCGGTTTTCAGTAATTTTTCAAAGAAATATTCCTATAGTTTTGTTCTCCAGCATCCTGATAATCATATATTGTTAAATATAGCAAAACCACGACTATATCTTGTAAATGTATTTGAGATGGAGCATAATACAAATCGCGTCGCTTATATTTCACCCATTGTTTATGAAAATTGGGGTATGTTTTCAGACATACAGGGAGTGATTCTTTTCCCTAAGCGGTACAAATTTAATACATATGATGAAATTGTAGAAAAAATGGGGGTATTACGATCCAAAATTGATAGTGCAGGCATTGTTTTAACAAATAGTTTGTCAGGTGAGAGAACTACGATACGTAATAAGTCATATGATAAGTTATATTCGTTATTAAAGGTGTATCCAGTAAATCAATATCAATATCTTTGTTTAAAAAAGGTGAATAAGGTAGAAGAATTTTTATCGAAATATCCTAGCTATAGAATCGTTTTTGATAGATTTGAACAGGAATATAATCATTTTATTACGAATGTGCATAACAGCTATTATATGTTTTTTGTTAAGAAAAACATACGCAAGGAGGACCTTACTACAAAATATATTTATCATATTTATAAACTGCATCATGAAATATATTTACCGTCGTTATCCAGTGTAGACAAAAGGAAAATAACTAAACCGGTAATTCGTGAATATTTTCAGAATTTTGAACCGCATCAAATCCTGTATTATTTGAATTATGAGCGGCGCGAACATGTTATGGGCTGGGTTTAGTAGGGGGTGTTTTTGGTTGGTAATATTTTTTATCAACCAAAAGGATAAAGGCTGATTCTGATTCATTCGTTTGTATAAAAATTGTGTACAAAAAATACGGATAGTTCGTAAGGTCTATCAATGGATTAATCTCTATCGGTGGATAAATATATTTATCCACCGAAAGGATATAGGCTATTCACTGATTTTAAGCTTTGCAAAAGCCAATTGGCTACAAAACTGCGGATAGACCTTAACTTGGTATGGTTATTCCATAAAGACTAGCTAAGTAGTTTTCAACGATTGTTATATCTGCTTGTGTTAAGTAACTATCATAAATTAAAACATCGGCTACTTGAAAGTCTGATGCCTCACCTCCACCTGCTGAATATCTGCCGTTATTTATTGAAAGCACAGGCATATATGTAAGACCACCTGCTCCACTTCCACGACTAGTTCCATTAGAACGGTATGTCCCATAGCTATCACTCGATAATATCCAGTTATTTCCATAAATATCAGAATAACCAGCTAACCATCCTTCATGATAAGCACAACCGGTGTTTCCATACCAAAACCCAGATAACCAATTATCCGTCGTACCATCAAATATTCGGTTTCTAGAACCTCCTGTATATCTGGCAACTGTAAATAATGTATAATTTGTCATAATGGAATTTGTTATCTGAATTTTCGAACTAGTTGATCCTTGTAATACAGAGAATGCTTTTGTAGCACCATTCGTATTAGCAGTTGTTGTAACAAGAGAAAGTCCTGTATTTGTTATTTGAGATGAAGGTATATTGCGAGCATTTGTTGTTGAATCTGACCAAATATTTGTAGTTGAATTATAATTACTGGCAGTATATCTTGCATAAAGTGTTGCAGTTGTGCTTGGTTGCGATGCAGTATCAGAACTACTAGCAACATATATTGCAAAAATATTACATAAATCAATATTATTCGCATAAATGTTAGTAGCCGCGGCTTTTGTTCCACTCGTATAAGGTGCAAAAACAGCATTTAAATCATAATAAGTTGATCCACTTAATGTATAAATTCCTGTAGCGGTTGCTTGAGTTCCTCCTCCGTATGCAGCAAAAACACCACTTAAATCTTTGTAAACACCTGAAATATTTACAAGATAATTTGTTGGAGGTAGATTTTTTGATACTACAGCTGAAGTAGTAATGGCTGATGCATAAACAGTTGATGACGAAACACTATTTGCTACCGCGGTAATTCCAAAAGTATATCTAGTACTTACTGTAAGTCCGGTTACGCTATATGGGCTACTTGTTGATACAGTACTACCGCCACCAGATAATGTATAACTAATAGTATACGCAGTTCCTTGTGATGCTGCCGTAAATGTAACAGTTGCGGTAGTAGGGCCGGTTGCTGTTGCGGATACCGCAGTTGGTGCAGTTGGAGGGCTTACTACTGCTGAGGAAGGATTTGAAGAGCCGGATGTACCTGCACTATTGGTAGCAGTAACAGTAAATGTATAACTAGTATTTCCAGTTAATCCACTAATTGTTATACCACTACTTGATCCAGTGCCGGTTAAACTGCCAGGGGTACTAGTTGCAGTATAACTTGTAGCACCAGTAGATACACTAAAACTAACGGTTGCTGTTGTTCCATTTATTGAAGCGGTTACACCAGTCGGTGCAGATGGTATAGCAGTTACCGAACTACTAGTTGATGAATTTGTTGAACTTTGACTTCCGCCTCCTACTGCTACTACATAAAACGAATTAGTAGAGCCAGCGGTAACAGTAACTGTCTGTGAAGTTGCCGAAGAAGATACCGATGAAGCTATAAGAGTTCCGTTGCTATAATAAACACTATATGAGCTCACGCCACCAGACGGTGCACTCCAATATACTGTTGCTGTAGTACCACTAATGCTTGGCGTGCCAATAGTGGGTGCATTTGGATAACCATAAGCACCATTACTATTAGCTGAATTACCAGATGTACCTGCACTATTATTAGCTGTAACTGTAAATGAATAACTAGTAGTAGAAGACCCAACAGTGACTACAATTGGACTGGATGTACCTGTATTACTATATGAACCGGTGGTACTTGTAACGGTATATCCTGTGGCACCAGTAGATCCAGTAAATGAAACACTAATTTGCAATGGTGAACCACTACCTACAGCTGTGGCTGTACCAATAGTCGGTGCAGATGGAGTAGTAACTACTACTGATGCAAATTTCCATGCTTGGCAATAATTATTATTACCTACATCACATAAAATAAATGTATTTCCATCTGGTGACAAATTACCACCTTGCCATGTCCATCCTGAAACCAGGTTAATTCCATTATCTGTACCAATCAATGTTTTACTAGAATTAAATGTTCTACTATAAGAACATATAAAATTATCCTGTGCTACTAGTACGGTGTTTCCATCAGCTGATATGTTAACAGAAAAAGGTCTAGTTGGACCAGTTGACCATTGCCTAAGTACAAGACCAATACTACCCCATGAATTGCCACTATCACTGGAATACCATATATTATTAGTATTACGTTTTCCAGCTACTATAACTGTTCCATCTGAACTACAAGATAGTGAATTTGCTTCACCTGACCAAGGAACACTCATTGCACTCCATGATGCACCATAATCTGTAGACTTATACGCACTGCCAGCAGCATTATAAACAATAGAACCACTCGAATTACATGCCATTCTACCAGCACCAGTAAAAGGTGTATCAGTAACAGTAGTCCAGTTAACACCTAGATTTGTTGAATATACATAATAATTAGTATTTACAATTGTAAAAGCCCAATAGCTAAAGTCTCCATTATAATTTGCAATTCCATTGGAAAGATAGCCTACGTATGAATAATCACGGTTAACCCAAGTGGAACCACTATCTGACGAATAATAAATCTGGGAAAATTGTCCAAAAGCAACAATTTTTGTACCATCGCTAGAACAAACCAGACTTATTGCCTGATTAAATGATACCGATGAAGTGGACCAAGTTGCACCATAATCACTAGTTTGGACCATTCCATTACCGTTACGTCCAGTCGAATAGGCTTTACCAACATTTGATACTGCATAATAATCAGAATCAGAATTACCGCTCTTACAACTAGTAGTAGATTTAATCGGATTCGACATTTAGGTTTTCAATACAATATATAATAATTATAATTATATATTATATTATTTTACACCGTTTGACGGATAATTATATTTATGAAATGACATACTTTACATCTCAGAATATAATTTCGACAATTTACTTAAATTTTGAATATATTTTGTTGCATGCACCTTATTTGCATCACTCATTGACTTTACTGGCTGTCTAAATGAATCAATGATACCCATAATCGACTGTGAATTACTTAGATTAGAAAGGTCCGCCGAATAATCCTTATCAAAGAAAAAGGTAATATCGCCTGCATCAATAACCGACGAATATGGCTTATATACAAACAAAAACCATGATTTAATAATGGCCGTTGGATTCGCCTGTTTAATTGTCTGAAATGAAGTTTTGGAAACTTCTAAATCTGAATTTTCTGGAAAAATACGAATAATATCATCTATAAATTCAAAAAAATGGTTATTAAATGCACGTAGAATCGTGGTTTTGTCTGACATAGTATTTGTTGGTATATAAGTGGTGTTTTTTCTATATATTTTATTTCATTGTTTTATTGTTTCATTGTTTCATTGTTTTATTGGTTCACTTTTTCACTATAGCATGTTACTGTACATCATTCCTTGAGTATTAGACCCCCTATTTATTTCGTTGTTACGTTTTTCCTGCAAAGTATCGATCGTAACATTATTCGAAATTTTATCAGGACGATAATTTTCAGGCGGCGTATTTATCGTAATAACATTATCATTCGCTGAAACATAGTTGTACATTTGGCGATTCGACCCCTTACCTTTACTGCTTAACTCGTCAGGTGTCATATCATACATAGTAAAATGCTCTGAAACTATATTCGACCCTCCACTTCCACCATTTAATTGATAGGCCATGGGTTCATCAAAAACCGGCGCCGATAAATTCGCTTCCATTTTTAATTTGGGTTGCAAATACTCTAAAATTTCAGTACCATAAATCACACGATATTGTTGTTTTACTAAAAGCATAGCAGGTACACTATGCAAATTCGGCGGCATAATTACCTTGGAACCATTCTCTAAATCTATGTACATCTGATTTGACTTTGGATCACGACTACGTTTATCAATGCAAATAAACGAGATCTTATCGACAACATTCGTTTTTCCGAGTGTCTGAAGAACTTTTTGTGAATGTTTGCAATAGTTGCTATAATATAAAATATCCATCGCTGGGCGATTTTATATTATCTTTGTAAAAGTGTATCTGGATTTTAACGAACACACCACCAATTATCTCTTACTTGAACACATAGAATACAACAAACGATTTTGGAAATACATAAAGAATATCACTAATCCAAGAATCAATTTGCTAAAATAGTATGAAAATCCCTTGCGTTTAGAAAAACCCACATAAAGGGAAGAAATCGCAAACAACACAAGAGAAATGAAAAAATAAACCTCTAAAAAGTAGAAGTAAATGCAATATTCCGAACCTAACGATCCAAACAAGCTATCAAACATATCCGCCATCTTTTTTATATAGTATATATTTACTAAAGAAGATTTTGACAGAATAATATATTCCACTATTGTAAAATGAAATATTATTTTACAAATACAAAAATATGGTTGTTCAGTATATTTATATTCATCCTTCTTATTTGTATTTTCAGTTTTTATTTTATTGTTAATCTCTATCGGTGGATAAACATATTTATCCATCGAAAGGATATAGGCTATTCACCGATTTGTAGCCATTTGGCTACAAACCTGCGGATAGACCTTAAACCGCCTATATATAGTGAAAATATGGATTCGATATCATCTAATATTTACGAAAATCAGGAAATTGTTATTGCGCGTTACAATGAAGACTTGACATGGATAACGGATGAACCCTTTAATCGACATCCAATAACAATCTACAATAAAGGACCGAATGATAATTTTACAAAAACGGATAATATTCGTAAAATAGTGATTTTGCCCAATGTTGGTAGAGAAGGTCACACAATCCTCTATCATATTATAAATAATTATGACAATTTAGCTGACGTTACCATGTTTCTACATGGTTCATCCAATGACCCTGATAAAAACAAACGCGCAAAAAATATGATTTATGAAGTAGAAAAAACAAACAACACTGTGTTTTCTTGTCTGTTTTTCGATGGAGAAGAACAGCATAGAGTTAATTATGGGTTTCAGATAGACAATTATATGTCATCAAATGCAAATAATAAAGAAATAAATAAAGACAGTAAACTTTTATTAAGTGATACAAGACCTTATGGAAAGTGGTTTGATGCCACTTTTACCAATGGAGAAAAAAATAAATGCATGAGTTTTAATTCTATCATCAGTGTATCAAAAAAACACATTATACAAAAGCCGAAACAATACTATGAAAACTTACTTAAACAATTGGACAATCATCACAACCCAGAAAGTGGGCATTATTTTGAACGCGCCTGGTATTCTGTATTTTATCCATATGGTGAAGGTGAATTTTCACATAGTTGGCTATAGATGGTTGAGTGTAATATTTTTTATTTCATCATATATATATAATCAAATATATATATATGAAATATATAAAGTTAATAATATTTATTCTTACTGTTATTACTGTTATAACTGTAATATCATTTATAAAATTATATTATTTAAATATAAAAGAAGTTATTGAAAAAAAAATAAAAATAATATATTATGCTTATCTTAACGAGGAACGGTGGAGATATATTGTACTGCCACAAATGGTAGATTTGTTGAATTGTGGTTTATTATCTAATTCCGATTTAGTAGTAAATTTATCAGGTAAAAGCGAAGTAATGGAAGAAGCTGAAAGAGAAATTCGTAAAATATTAAGTAATTATAATGAAAATGTTGTATTTACCTATACTTATGAAAATTTATATGAATATCCAGGCATTTTGTCACTATATGAAGAATGTAATAAAAATCCAGAAAAAATATATTTATATTTCCATTCAAAGGGTATGTTTTTTTATCAAAATGATGAAAGATTATTAGATGAAATAATAATATTTAAATTGGTCATAACAAATTGGAAAAATGTCATTAATATATTCAATAATAATAATAAAATAAACAAAGTATCGTTTGGTTGCAGCAAAGAAGGGTTTTGTTGGTATAATTTTTTTTGGGTAAGAGGCGAATACATAACAAAATGTAATAGACCAAAAATAACAGATGATAGATATTACTATGAAAGTTATATTGGAGAAGAAAATGAAAATAGTACATTTTTAGATTGTTACAATTTAGTTGAAAATAACGCAAAAGATTATTATTCAAGTGGAGAAATACATGATGTTTTATCGAGATATAAATATTTTTTTAACCTTTAAGGTCTATCCGCAGTTTTGTAGCCAAATGGCTTTTGCAAAGCTTAAAATCGGTGAATAGCCTATATCCTTTCGGTGGATAAATATATTTATCCACCGATAGAGATTATTCTTTAATCTACAGGCCATTTTATGGTAAATGGTAAGTATATGTTGGATAACTATGGTTAACCAAATGTTTTCATATGTTAGCAGGCGTTCTAATTGTTTTCTTTCGTTTTGTCATTTTTTTCCCTTTTGCCTTTTTTGATTTTCGTTTACGTCCTCCATGCAATCCTTCTTTCAATAAACTGGTCCTCAACAATCGAAGTGTTCGATCGCTTATTCCGCTATCAACTAATTGGGGTATTTCATAATTGCTATCACTATCCATAATATATTCTCCAGTATCTTCATTTATTTGAACCGATCGGTAGTTTGAACATGCTAAATCAAAAATAATAATACGTTTCGCCCCTCTAGTTTTCAAAAAATCAATGATTTGTTCCATATCTATCAAATCGCTTTTTCCGTAATGGCTTTTTTTGCCTTGAATAATCGGAACCAAATCTGGTTGCCCCCTTATATTTGCACCAATAATTTGCCAATCATAGTATTGATGCGATTCCACATTATCACGGAGATAGGTTTTATTTAACATTTTAGAACCACTTTCATATTTCGACACTACTCCCCCTTGTTCATAGGCGTTTAAAAAATCTTCGGATTCATTATCATAGTCGGCTCCTATTTTTTTTTGTATAGAAATATCTTTCCGAATATTAATTGTAAATTCTTCTTGAGAACCCTGATATGTTCTAATAATCGTTCTCATTTCAGACAATAATTCATTATCATTTGTTATCGTATCTAATTTGGGGTTGTGTCCTGCAATTTTCTGCAAAAAATCTTTGGTAGTATCCGTATTGACAAAATTGCATGTTCCTGGGGGGACAGAGGTTGCCTTATATACAGTCATATTTGACGGAATCGTATATTTAGGAATATCGTCCAGCGTATAATTGTAGTCATATTTATGTTGCAATTTAATGATTCCATGTGTAGTAATTACTAAAATAACTGTTTCTGGAATATGTATCGACGGTTGTGATCGAATTAAGTTACCTACCCAACTTATTAATTGAGACATTTGCTTATGAAGTTATATAATAGTTATATAATTATTATTATATAAATATAAACATATTCAATACTATCTAATATATTATTAAGGAATGGATAATTCTATTATATTTAAGATTCTTGATTCCTATTTTCAAGATAATCCACAGCGTTTAGTAACACATCACATCGAATCCTATAATGATTTTTTTAAAAATGGAATTTTTCAAATATTGAAGGAAAAAAATCCGATTCAAATAAATACCCAATATGATAAAACTATCGATGATTACCGTACAAAATGTGTAATGTACATTGGTGGCAAAAATGGTGATCGTGTATATTTTGGAAAACCAGTTATTTACGATGATGATCGAAGTCATTATATGTTTCCAAATGAGGGGCGTTTACGTAATATGACGTATGGAATGACGATACATTATGACGTAGAAGTCGAGTTTATTGATATATTGCGTCCTGGCGAATTACCAGCAATGGTTTCCACTGGCGGTGCAATTATATACGAAGATGATGACGATTTATCAGAAGATGAAGGAGATACAAAAACCAATTGGAAGAAAGGTGATGACCAAGAAATTATAAACCCAGAGGATAGTCGTACCATAGAGAAACAAGAGGAACAACTTCGATCAGACAGATTAACTGCTGAAACAACCAATAGTCAATTAGGTGGTGCTTTAGCTATAGGCAAAGCCATAGGCAAAGGTGATAAACCGAAACGTGGCAGACGCAAGAAGGCATCGGAACTAGCACCATCCGATATTGCCATTTTACGAGAAGCAACCGAGAAATCCATGATTAGTCCCAATACCCAACGCCGCACATTAGTGCTTGAAAAGATATTTTTGGGGAAATTTCCCATAATGGTTCAGTCCGATTTTTGTGTGTTAAGTGGATTGCCAAAGGAGATTCGTCATACCATGGGGGAGTGTCTCAATGATATTGGTGGCTATTTTATTATTGATGGCAAAGAAAAAACAGTAGTCGCACAGGAAAAATTTGCCGATAATATGGTCTACATTCGCGAAGTCAATGACGAACATTTTTTATATTCCGCTGAAATCCGCTCCGTTTCAGAGAATGTGGCCAAGCCCATACGTACTCTTTCTGTGAAAATCGTGGCACCCTCAAAATCATATACGAACAAAAATATTGTGGTGAATATTCCCAATGTTCGAAAACCTGTGCCTCTATTTATCTTATTCCGTGCTCTTGGTGTATTAACCGATAAACAAATAATTAGTATGTGTCTACTCGATATGGATAAATATGAATCTATGGTCGATTTATTTATTCCATCAGTGCACGATGCTGGTGGTATCATGACCCAGCGCGATGCACTCAATTATATTGCGATTTTGACCAAAGGAAAAACCATTATTAATGTTCTCGAAATTTTATCGGATTATTTTTTGCCACACGTTGGTGAAGTGAATTTTTATAAAAAAGCTTATTATTTGGGGTATTTAACATTCCGTCTGTTGTCTGTGTATACAGGTCTTGAAACGCCCACTGATCGCGACAATTTTAAATACAAACGCATAGAATTGGTTGGTTCTCTCATGTCTGACCTATTTCGTGAATATTATAAAATTCAACAGCGTGAAATATATCTTACGTTTGAGGAGCAAATTAACTACAATGCTGGATTATATGAGGCTGATTTGTATAGCCTTGTACAGGATTTCTATAAAAGGGCATTTTCAGAACGAAGTGTGGAATCTGGATTCCGAAAGGCATTCAAGGGAAATTGGGGAGCACAGACCCATACCAAACGCGTTGGAATAGTACAAGATTTGAACCGTTTATCCTTTAATTCCGCATTGAGTCATTTGCGAAAAACTAATTTGCCCCTGGATTCTAGTGTAAAGTTAGTGGGGCCACGTTTATTAAATTGCAGTCAATGGGGATATTTTGACCCAATTGATACCCCAGATGGTGCAAGCATTGGTATTCATAAACATTTATCGATTAGCACCTATGTTTCCCAAGGATTTTCTCGTGAACCCATGATCAAGTGGTTGCGTGAAAAGGTGGATATGAAGTATGTGGAAGAATGCAGTCCCCTTATTTTATCAAGAATGACCAAGGTAATAGTGAATGGATTATGGGCTGGTTCGGTAACAAAACCATTGGAAGCGGTAGAAAAAATCAAATTATTTCGCAGAAATGCCTTGTTGCCGATATATACAAGTGTCACATTTGAAATAAAACAGAATACGATTTATATTTACACTGATGCTGGGCGCTTATGTCGTCCCATATTCTATTGGGATACCCATACGGAACAATTTTCCTTTTTCAATGGTGATGTTATGGAGAAGATAGAGGCAGATAAATTCACATGGCGTGATTTAACAACCGGATTTAACAAAAAAATGATAGAGAACTTTGATCCGAATGCCTATAAAATATATGAATTAAGTGAATTATATAACGCGGATAGCGCAGAGCCCTCAAAATTAAAGCGATTTTTGGAAGAAAAGGCCGTTATTGATTTCATGGATTGCAGCGAAAGTGAGAACGCAATGATTGCATTAAATAAGGAGATTTTAGAACGAAATAAAACGAAAAAATACACCCATCTAGAACTCCATGATTCAGTCATTCTTGGTATGATGGGCAATCTCATTATTTATCCTGAAAACAACCCTGTGGTCCGTAACTCATTTTCTTGTGGTCAAAGTAAACAAGCCGTTTCTATGTATCATACCAACCATCGTGTTCGAATGGATAAAACCGCTGTTGTATTGAATTATGGTCAAACGCCGTTGGTGAAATCACGCTACCTAGAATATATTAACCATGAAGGTAATCCATATGGTGAAAATGCGATTGTGGCAATTATGTGTTATACTGGATATAATGTGGAAGATGCGATTTTAATAAACGAAGGTTCTCTAAAACGCGGTTTGTTTCGAACTACTTATTATAGCACATATGAAACACATGAGGAAAAATCCATGAATAATGATTCTACCGTTGAGAAATTATTTACTAACATTGAAAATGAATCAAACGTTGTTGGTACAAAGCCTGGTTATGATTACAGTAAACTGGATAAATATGGTCTAATAAAGGAGGGCACAGACATTGATGATAAAACTATACTCATTGGCATAACTGCTACCGCTAGTGGTAGCAACGGCACGAAGGATGCACGCATTGATATGTCAAAAACTCCCAAAAAAGGGCAATTGGGAACGGTTGATAAGACATTTATTACAGATAGTGAAGAGGGAAAACGAATTGCCAAGGTACGAATTAGAGAACAGAGAATACCGAATTTGGGTGATAAAATGGCCTCTAGATCTGGACAAAAAGGAACGATTGGATTGGTGATTCCAGAAGAAGATATGCCATTTACAAAGGATGGTATTCGCCCTGATCTTATCATTAATCCACACGCTTTACCAACACGCATGACGATTGGGCAATTAGTCGAGACCCTCATTGGTAAGGCATGTGTAAATTATGGTGGGTTTGGTGATTGTACCGCATTTATAAACAAGGGGTCAAAAATAAAGGTTTTTGGAGAACTTTTACCAAAAATAGGTTTTCATTCGAGTGGAAATGAAATATTATATAATGGAATGACTGGAGAACAATTGGAAACTGAAATATTTATGGGACCCACCTACTATATGCGTTTAAAACATATGGTGAAAGATAAGATCAATTATCGCGCTAGAGGACCAAATACTGCACTTACCAAGCAGCCAGTTCAGGGCAGAGCAAATGATGGTGGTCTGCGTATTGGTGAAATGGAACGTGATTCGGTGATATCACATGGAACCAGTGAATTTTTACGCGAATCGATGATGGAGCGTTCAGACAACTATTTTATGGCCATTTGTAACACCACTGGAATGATGGCGATTTATAATCCGGCGAAAAATATATTTATGAGTCCTATGGCGGATGGACCTTTGCGGTTTGTGGGTTCGTTAGATGGTAAGGATATGCATATCGAAAATGTCACTCGGTTTGGACGCGATTTTAGCATTGTGAAAGTGCCATATACATTAAAATTATTAATGCAAGAATTGCAAACGATAAATATTCAAATGCGATTTATTACAGAAGATAATATTGAACAATTAGAGAACATGACCTATTCAAAAAATATTGATAAATTGATGTTTACCGACAAATTTTCAGCCAAGTCTGTCATCAATAACGTAAGAAGAGAGCTCGATGAAACTGCTAAGAAAATGAACATTGCGAACTTGAGTGGTCCTACCGATAATATTACATTAGTAACAACAGGTTCTCCTGAATATGCAGAAGGGTCTCCAGCATTTTTCCCTAATGAGGGTGATATCACCAGTCCATATACCGGCGAGTTTAATCCAAATACACCCTCACCATCTCCACTTATTTATTATCCGAATAGTCCGGATATGCCACCTCCGGATAGTCCTGATATGTCACTCAGTCAAGGTGCGGAGACTCCAATCTTAAACTATTCTCCCCATAGTCCGGATGAACCGGCACCACCATTGCATGAACAACCAAAAAAATCCGACGAGAAATCTATTGTAGATTGGATATTTAAAGGAGGAAAGGCGCATTTGCGCGGCGATACCATACCAGTTCGCACTTGGACAATTAAAAACGTAGGCGATAGATTTGTAACGATAGGCGCTGATAACATGGATGGATTAGATTTAAATGATAATATTAAAGTAGTTATGCCACACGACTTGTATGAAGTTGGAAATTATTCGTTTATGCAACAGCCAATGCTCAATATGGGTCAAGACCAACCGATGATGAATATGAATAATAATGGTTTTGGCATAGGTTTACAAAATACTATGATGCCAGATTATTATCATCCAGCTATTAATATCGCCCCTGTTATCAAGGTTCTCAATAACTCAAGTGATAATTCTACTGATCCTACACCCTCTACACCAAATCATACTCCGAGCAGTGAAATCATTAACAATGGTTTCGAGACATCCTCTTCACAAAATCAAAATAAAAATCAAAGTGAATCGAATGATAAAATCGACCTTTCCAAAATAGGCGGCTCTGAAAGTAAAGGTCTTATTGTTAAGAAATTGGGATAAAAAAATTGATTCAAAAACAAAATAAAGAATAATGAATATATATAAAAGATTCAATGTCGACAACTAGTAACCGTATTGTTAGTCTTTATAAATCTAGATCCAACATCTTGGAGCATCTAGAATATTTAGATTATGATACCAGTGATTATTTAGGGTTTAGTATCAATGAAATCGATGCAATGTGTACAAATAATCAATTAGATATGTTGGTGACTAACAAAATGGGCAGAAAAGCGTATGTGAAATATTATTTAACTGCAAAACAGATAAGAAACCAAATGTTAGATGAAATTATTGAAGACCTATACACAATTGATTCTGTATTGACGAAGGATGATACTCTTATTATCATCATTGATGATGAACCCAATGATACAATTATTACAAAACTAAAATATATTTATGAACAAGACGGTATTTTTGTGGTAATTCATAACATAAAACGTCTCCTATTTAATATTTTGAAACATAAATTGGTTCCCAAATGTAGTATTTTGACTGATGTTGAAGTAAAAGATCTGTTTCAAAAGTATAATATAAAGGATTTAAAGCAGCTACCAGAAATTTCTCGATTCGATCCACAAGCCCTAGTTATTTGTCTTCGGCCAGGGCAAGTTTGTAAATTTGAACGTGACAGCCAAACTGCTTTGAAATATGACTATTATCGTGTTTGTGTATAAAAATAATATTTTTATAATATATATTACTATGAAAATATCCAGTTTGTCCATATTTCTTATATTTTTTATTATTTGTTGTCTTGTTTTTTTATTTTTTCATTATTGGCCATCATCAAAAATATCAAACGAGAAGGGGGCGTCATCCGAGATATATGTTAGCCCTGATAGAATAGCAAAACATACAGTGGATGGATATACCGTATTTGAGATAAAAAATTTACTATCACATGAAGAATGTGACCATTTAATCGAGGTCGCAAATAAAAAGGGTTATATGGATTCAGAAGTTTATAATGATAATGCTATTAAAAATAATAAACTTGGTGATTTAGACACAGAATTTCGTCTGAGTAAAACGTGCTGGATTGAAAATCATGAGGAACCATTGGCTGATAAGATATCAGATTATAGTGTATTTTTAACACACATACCAAAAGAAAACAATGAAGCCCTTCAAGTTGCGAGATATAACATCAACGGAAAATTCGATAGTCATTATGATTGCTGTGTTTATGATGATGAAGAAAAGTGCCGCATTATGAATGGGAATGCTGGACAACGTAGATCAACACTTATGGTATACTTAAACGATGATTTCGAGGGCGGTGAGACCGAATTTGTGAATATAGGGATAACAATTAAGCCTGAAAAGGGAAAGGCTATATTATTTTGGTCAACTTATGAAAATGGTATGCCCATTGAAAATTCGATGCACCGTGGAAAAAAAGTTACAAAAGGAATGAAAATAATTTGCACAAAGTGGTCACATATGAACAAATGGGAAAATATGTCGCCTACACTCGCCCATCATAAGTAGATTATCTGCAAAATAATACAACTATTTTCGCAATAATAAAATAGACATATATAGTAAATGTCAAACAATAATCGTCTCATCGGATATAATAATGAATCTTTAGATTCAACCAATTTTTTGATTAGTTATAATAAAAATGATTTCTGGTATAATAGCACGGATGCTGCTATCATAAACAATTTACCCACATTGGCTGATTGTTCATTAAATAATATAGACGATAAATCATGGGATGATGTTAAATGCAGCAAAAATAATGTCTCCAGCAATAATCAGGATTGTGTTCGACGTGAACTTTGTTTAAACCGTCGGTATGGAGAACAATTAATGACCCTGCAAAACAACCATGTTGGAGCCGACCAAAATTATTTAGATACAAAAAACAAATATTATTATCAGTATTTACAATCCATAAATTTAGGAGTTGGCATTATTGGGGGTATTTATATTATTTATACTTTATACAAAAATAGAAATATAGTATAATAATATACTATAATGCCAAAATATGAGGGGTTTTCTATGTATAATTCACAACCCAAAACAGTAGAAGGGTTAACTACCAATTATCAAAATTTGATTAAATTGCGAAATAATTTGGATACCAAATTAAAGAATCTTTCACAAACAAAACAGGGTGTATTTGCTGAAGAAAAACTTCGAAAAGATTCAAATGTTTACACTGGTTTATTGTTAACGGTTTTAGCATCGTCGCTAGTTGTTTATATTTTTTTGAAATTGGATTGAAAATAGATTATTATATATTATTATTTTATCAAGGAAATAATATTATGTCATTTATTACGATTACTCCTACGAGTATTCCATTTACAAAGAATTCATTATATTTAAATGATAAAACTGACAAGGATTTATTGATTATGAATGGAGAATATTACGCATCAGCATCATCCCAATTATCCGATAAATATCAACCGTATAATGTATTTAACGGTACGACCAAAAAACCATGGATATCTGCAAGGTCCAAATCGTTTAACTATACACGAGATCCATATGATAATAAGCATCGAATATCAAAATATGTTGGCGGTGGCGATGGCGATACACATTGGCATACTAAAGTAGGACATATTAATGTTGAAGGTGAATGGTTACAAATCACCTTGCCAAATCCTATTATTTTAATACAATACAGCATATTAACCTATTCATCCCCAAAATATGAAAATGGAAGAAATTTCCCCAAAGTATTTTTTGTATTGGGATCAAATGATGAAACAACATGGCATGTGGTGGATCAACAATCTTTGCAATCGATGCCAGAAGATGTATCTTCGCCTGTAGAATTTAAAGTGTATAGTTCTAACAAATTTAAAACATTTCGATTTATTTTTCATCAACTATTTAGCGGAAGTGCAGTTAGTATATCACAAATAAATATGTTTGGTTCCAATCGAATTGTTGTAAACAAAGAACCCTTTAGTACGTTGGGCAACACTATTATTTCTCCAAGTAATTTAAGAAATATGTCTATTCCAAATACTGATTACACCCCTTATAATAAATATGAAGATTTATACACAACAACTAGTAAAACGATCGAAACGTTTGATACGACGACTGGAAATATAAATATATCACAAGATTTAAACACTTATGGAAATATTTATAACGAATTAACCACCAACACTAAGTATGTCAATGAATATACCGGCAACTATAGAAGTGATAAAAATCTTTCCTACAAGGATGGCATAGAGGGCGATTCACGAACATTATTAATTCAACAAAACAATATGTTCCTTTTAGCAACAATTACGGTTGCAATATTAACATTAGGGGCCATTGTTTTATCAAAATAAATAATTTTATTATAATATTATTATAATAATATTAGTATAATCTATAGTATATAATTTTATAATATGTCTACACCCACACCTACACAATCATATTCAGCGGATCAAATTGTTGCAAATGAATTAACTAGAATACAACAAAAAAAGCAGGGTATCGAAGATGCATACAACACCCAACTTCGTTTATTGGGATTTAATAACAGTTTCAATAGCCGCTATTCTTATTATTTAAGAATGTTATACGTATTTATTGGCGCTTTAGTCATTTTTGGCCTATTGTCCTTTATCGGAAATATGTTTCCTATACCATCGATTATTATTGATGTATTGGTTATCATTTTGGCATGTGGAACGATCGCCATATTAAGCAGTTATTATTATGACATGAGTCGACGAAGCAATATGGATTTTAATGAATTAGCTTTAGCACCACCAAGTGATATGTCTGGCTCAATCGTTGTGGGTGGAACTACATTAGTTTCTGATGTCCAAGGAAATTTATCTATATTCGGACAATGTATTGGTTCGGACTGTTGCGGAGTAGATACCTCTTGGAATCCAATTACTTATTCGTGCGAATACGTGAATGATTTTAACAATAGTTCAACGTCAACCACCCCTACTCCGGTGACTGTTACACACAGTTCTATGGCTATAAACCAACCAATCATAAATGGGTTTACTACAATGACTCCATCCGTTGGTGGTGTTATTCCTAATTCTGCATATGAATTTAGTGAATATTCAAAAATTTAACCTAGTTATATAGTAAATAGTATTGCATTATTATTTAGTATGCCAAATAAAATTAATGAATCATTTAATATAAAAAATATAATTAAACCTCTAGAAAAGAGAGTTGCTCCTACACCTGCAAAACCTGCCGTTCGAAACCAGGTTTTAAACAACCAGGTTCCGGTTAAACAAGTGCAACAAAATACAGCTTCTGAAAATAAACCAGTCGTTGAAAATAAGAAACCGGTAGCACTAGCGGTGGCAGGAGGAGCAGCAGCCGGATCGGTAGCGGCCTTGGCAGCGACAGAAAACAGCAAACCAACTGTATCAAAGCAAACTACTAGTAATGAAAAAACAGAAATAAATGATTTAAATAACAATATAATTCAACTTCGTAAGACAATTAATGAAAATAACACTAAAATCGAGGCCATATCTGCTATGTTGCATGAAGCAAATTCATCTCTACAATTAACGCGAAAACAACTAAACGACGCTCTCATTATTGTAGCAAAATATAACGAATTATATCCAAAATACCTACAATTATTAAAAGAATACGAATCGTTGCAAAAACTCTATAAGAAAACAAAGGAAGAGTTGGATGAGGCCAAATATTTACTCAAACTAAATTCTGAAACCACACATCTCACAAATGAAATAAGCCAATATAATAATTATATGAAAACTTTAGAAAAGACAACGATAGAGGGATTTGTCGAATCATGGACTGTTGGTTCGGATAATAAAAATGTACAGTATACATTACCACCTAATACAACCGGTGTAAATAATGCAACAACCACGTTTAATAGTATAAAACACCAAAACGATATTTTAGAAAATCAAATCAATAAAATAAAGGATATTTATTCCACTGATAATCAGCGTGTTATTTATCAAACAGTAAATCTAGATCGTCTATCCTTGACAAACACGTATTTATTTATTTTTTATTATATTTTAGTACTAACATTAATTATTGGGCTACTTTTTTTTATTAAAAATGTACCTTTGATTTCAAAAATCATACTGATTCTTTTGGTGAGTTTATATCCGATTGTTATTTATCAATTGGAGAAATTTATTTATTTTATTTTTATGTATTTCTTTAGTTTTTTTCACGGAAATGTATATTTTAACGATTACTAGAAAAAATGGTGGCGAGGGAGAGAGGCAAAAAATATTAGTGAAATCGCCAATATTTTTATACATTTTTATCCATTGGATCACAATTTTTATTATTGAAAATCCAATCATTTAACTCAATGCTTGGTTTTATCTTTTCATATCCAAAAATAATAGCATATATTATTTCTTCTGGCAATCCATTACGGTACCAAGTTTTAATATTCCATTTTGATATATTATTAAGTATATTTTCTACATGTAAATTTACCATCTCTTTTAACCGATTTTTATTATAGACAATGAGAGTTCCACTTATTTGTGGGATATTAACACCCACCTTTTCTATAACTTCATCAATTGTACCCCAATGCCAAGAGGAAGGTGATTTATTGTTTTCGTCACTTACTCCTGCATACAAAACTAAATCCGGACTTTTATAATATTCTTCCCATATAAATATAAAATCTTTTTTAAACCACATGTCTACATCTAAATACATAGTGGTTTCAAATGGAGTGTAATATGAATGATACAACTTAGGTATTAATCCATATTTATTCCAATCATTACTTGTGTCTATATTTTCATGAATATGATTATTATAATCAAAATGTGAAACCATAAGTTTATATCCATCGAGATATTCATCAAAAAAAGATACATTATCCGTTAAAATTATGATGTAACGGTTTGGGTCATAATCTCGTAACATTTTAATTGTTCTCAGCGTCAATTTAAAATATTTAATATCATTAAAACAGCACAATAAATATCCTTCTTTGCTCATATTAATTAATGCCTATATTCATTATAGTAATAAAAAAATATTTTGCAATTATGTATATTGACTCTTTATCCGAATCACAATTCATTTTCACTGACATCGCTTATGTCGCTGTTTGAAATCGGTATATTCAAATCGTCGCGCTCATACCGCATGCGAACGCCTGTCCATGTTGCATTCTTATGCGATCCAAACCGCTTATCCATATATTCATGAACATCCTTTGGACTCACTGAACATCTACCATATGTGCTCTCATACCATATCTTAAACTGACTATTGAGTTCTGTCTTCTTAATCTTACCATTTGTGTCGACAGCAATATTGTCACGGATAAATTCCGAAATATAATCTTGGCTCTCGCGATATTTATTGCTAGCCGCCATAACAATATCACAATCTTTGACAATTCCTCCTGTCTTAAATGCACGCTTCACTAGCATTGCAGCAAAGACCTCTTTCCAATCATCGAATTTATCTGTAATTTTGTAGTCGATCTTGTATTGATACGGTTTCTCCGCATCATTTTGTACAGGATTTTCTGTAAATAGCGATTTGTAATTCACGACACGAATACGTCTCCAGGTACCATGATCATTGGTTTTCACTTCCAACATAATATTGGAACAAACAACCAATTTCATCTGAGGAATAAAGGATTCGGATGTTCCATACAATTGACGACCAGAAATAGTATCAATGCCGCTAGTAAATAGTTTCATAGTACCATCATTAATCTTATCACCCTTGGTCGGCTCTTGCATTACCACATACCGCTTTCCTTTTAATGCCATCAATTCTGGAGTTGCTGAACCAGCCTTGGGGGGTGGTCCTGTTAGCAAACTCACTGCAGCATCCTCCTTGTAATCACCCAAAATTTTCGACATTAGATTTACCAAAACAGATTTTCCATTTTGACCAATTCCAATATACATATTAAATGTCTGTGCACTTGTGTATCCTGTAAGCGTTGATGCCAAATGATCCCACATATACTCACATAACTCCTTCTCAGGAAATAGTTGATTCATAAATGTATTGATTTCATCCACGGTTTTTGCATATTTTTCTGGCTCCTTATCAATATCTAGGTAGTTGATGTTTGTGCACATTGATAAATAATCCTCTGGTAATCCACTGCGGAAAATCCTGTTCTTGAAATCTACAACACCATTCTTAAAGCAAATTAGATCTGGGTTTGTATCTAGCTTCTTTGTAAATTCAGTATCCCAGAACTTTTCCTTCGCTTGTGTCATAATATTCTTCTTCTCTGCTGTCATTCCCAGCTTGTCGGCGATTGTAACAAGCTGCTGTAGTCTCATACGAATGGGATTCTGTTTATCTTTTTTGTCCTTCTTATCAATAACATCCTCATTGTCAGGAGTAAAATCAATATGGGACTGCATTTGTCTGAATGTCTCCTCGCGTTTTTTAATATACAAATCCTTGAGTTCTGTAGAAATAGCAATACTTAAAGACACACCTGAATCATTGAACGTCCAACGATTTCCGCTATACATATACCACTTGTTTTCCTTGAAACTGGAACACACGTAACTATCCTTATATAATTGATATAGGATTTCTGCTACATCATTATCTACGAGTGATTTTGAATTTGATAAGATTCCGCTATATTTTGAGTTTAGTGATAGTTCTACAAAATGATCAATGCTGTTTTCACGGATTTTCTTGAATTCTTCATAAGCATCTTCCTTTGCCCAATACATAAGGGAACGTTTTGTTAATCCTGCATTTGTATAGTTCATACTGCGCCATCGATCAATCAATGATGGAATTTCTGTCATATAATTAAACGACTTGGCGCGCGCACTAAACGCTAACCATACAACTAGAAGAATATCAATATCACCGCGTTTATCTTTACTCCAATAATAACTAATATTTTTCAATGCCCACCCAACACGAATCCATTTTTCATAAGAGCCGGTATCGTAGTATTTTGGTGGCAATGCCATCGCGTAATAATAGGATTCTTTCAATTCATAGTCAATTGACTTGATTGAATCCAAAAAGACATCTGTTACATATTGCATATCTTGTGCATTTTTTATTGTCAACAATGTTTTTAAATGAGTATCTCCAAATGCTGGATTGATCGGCCTAGAAACGACCATTGAATTTGTCAGTTTTCCGCCACCACCTGACTGTCTGAGCTGTTTGTATTCATTGTATGTTTTTGTAAATTCATTTCTAACAAAATAGGATGGAAAATCCTTATAACGAACCGACAATTTCTCAATATTTTTAGAAATGTCGAATTTTGATAGTTCAATAGATGCTCGCTGAAATTCATTGTCTGTTGTATCAAACTGAATATCATAAATATAGGTTAATTGATACTGCTGATTATCTGGCTTTCTAGATCCATACAACTGCCAATTCACTGAACCAGTTGAAATTTGCTTATCTAGAACACTCTCCCAATCATTGGTGAGTGGTAACCTACCCTCCCAATTTTCCGAAACAACCCCAATCACCTTATCGCGCAATATTGTCTGAATGATACGATCCGCTTGGATACCAAAAATGAGGTGAATGCCGTCTTTTGTGATTTTTTTAGATTCTAGGCGATTTACGTCCGGCTTTTCCATCACAAAAATTTGAAATTGGGTTTCATCATCAAATTGAAATATATTTTTTAATTCATCTAAATATATATCCACCAAATCTTCTATTACCTCTTTATCGTGTTGTCGTGTTGTAATATCGTCGTAATTGTAACGGAAATCCAAGTCAACCGCAATAGGACCATCCTTTTCACGTTGTTTTTCCGTTAAATACTCAGGATTACCTTTCGCAATAACGTCGCGATAATAAAGTTGTAAAAACAAGGGTAATTCATCATCATTAATATGATAACTACCACCCTTAATGTCTTTATTGTCACCTATACGCGTATGCGTAATCTCGGTTGTGTCCCCAGATTTTCGAATGTGCTTAATCATAAAATCTTTTATGCCAGTATAAGGCGATGAATTTGTAGATTTTGATTTCATTTTTAGCGAGGTTGACGTCGCCATTTGTTAATAGATATTATAATCTTATATTTTTAATTCGGTTTTAATTTCAGTTTTTTAACACAGACACTATTCAATTTTCTATCCATGCATAGAAGTTATATATCACTATTTTAGGTAGAATGTTGTATATATGGATCAGTGTATTTTTATTTACCGTCATTGATGTTTTTGACTGCATGTTTCTAGTTGATTCGTCCATGTATAAACCTGATAAAATTGAAATGAAGTTTTCACCCATGTACAAGTTTAACGAACACGCCCATTTATTTGATACAACAATGACTCGCTATTTATACTATGCAAATTTTACTATACGTAATAACTATCTTCGACCAACCATAGATGATGTGATAAATCGTGTTATGCATATTAAAAATAAACCCTATATATTGCCGAAAACATCAAATAAAGGAGGTCCTGGAAATTATCTTGAATGTTTAACTGGAATTCCAACGAGTTCCGACTGCCTAGATTGCATGGATGGTGAATTAAAGGTATTTCCATTAAAAAAATTAAAGAATGGCGTATTTACTCCAAAAGAAAACGTTGCGATTACTATGGTAAACAAACAGCGATTATTTCGAGACACATTTAATCATTCCAAATGTTTTACAAAAATACAGAAGATACTTTTTGTTCCCTACTATCGAGATGATCATGATGTTGACATAGTTACATATATGCGCCCAATATTATTCGACATTCATCATATTACAAATATAAATATGAAAAATCAATTGCACATGGACTATGATGCTATACAGAATTATTTGTTAGAAAATGATAGCTTAGTCGGTAGTTCTAAAATTGGGACCTATCTACAAACTAGAACAAAGGGTCCTGGAAAAAATAAGGATAATAAATCGCGTGCCTTTTATTTTCGAGCCAAATTTTTGAAAGATTTCATGATGTTTACGTATTAGTGTCTTCGTCTAGAAGCATCAATGCCATCGCAGCATAGTTATGCAAATCCAATAATGTATCTCTAATTCCTTCATCATTTACCAAGTTTACACCATTTTTTGTTATAGATAACGAGCGCTGTATTTTATCTTCAATTCGCATCAATACTCCGATCACCCCATATTTAGCAAACGCATCACCGTAGTCGACATTTTTTTTGGTAAATAGTTCCAACCCCCTGGATTGTATGGTTTTCATTTGCTCCACACGATTCATTTTTGATAGAACTCATAAAATATTATTTTTATACCCTTTTTTCACAGTTACATTCAGAATTTTCGAAACGTATTAGTCTACGACAATAGAAAAATTGATCGAAATATATTTAATAATAAAAAAAGATAAATAATACTATTATATCTATATTTATCAACAATGAAGTTTTGTGAAAAATGCGACAATATGTATTATATTGGGTTGAATGCAAATGATACAAATAAACTAACTTACTACTGTCGTTATTGTGGAAATGTGGATGAAACCATTGCTGAATCAGGCGAGTGCGTAATAAATACCCAACTTAAAAAGACGGAAAACAAATTTAACCATATTATTAATGAATATACAAAGTTGGATCCTAGTCTTCCGCGCATGCATAATATTCAGTGCCCAAACACCGATTGTAAATCAAATAAAAATGCGTCGTCTTCTGAAAAGACGCCTTCTGAAGTGATCTATGTAAGATATGATGATGATAATATGAAATATCTATATTTATGCGCAGTTTGTGATACAAAATGGACAACCAGTGATTCAGCCAAAGGGTGAAAAAATTGATCTTACAATTAACATATTTAGAAATATAATACTATACTATACATATTTAACATGGCAGACATTGACGATGATACATTTGATGTTGAAGTTGATGAAAATGAAATCGCAGACGATAATGATGATGTTGAATTGAGACCTCGAGTGCAAACAGGTTCTAATAAAAAAAAAGATGATGATCCAGATTATGATGATGATGATGATAGCGAGGCTGAAGAAGATGACGATGTCGACGGCGATGATGATGATGATGATTTTGATGTAGAACAGGAAGATGAGATTTTTGGTGATGCAAAAACAAATCTTGATAAACAAACTATGAAAATGGGTATTCAACAAAACTTTCCACAGTTTAGTGACGACGACGATGATGATAGTGAGGGTGAAAATGAAGATGATAAATATCTACAAAAATTTGAGAGTGAAATTTCTAAAAATATTATTGCGGACTGGCATCCAGAGCTGAAAAATTGCAATTATGATGAGATTGATATTTTGTCACGCGTGGTTCGCGATGCAACAGGAACAATCATCGATCCTTTGCACCGCACATTGCCGTTTATTACGCGTTATGAAAAGGCGCGTATCCTTGGTGAGCGCGCAAAACAATTAAATTCCGGTGCGCGACCGTTTGTTGAAGTGGATGAAAGCATTATTGATGGTTATTTGATTGCATTAAAAGAATTTGAGGAAAAGAAAATTCCAATGATTATTAAGCGTCCCTTGCCGAATGGAGGTTGTGAGTATTGGAAGTGTAAAGATCTAGAGGTTATTTAATCAGTCATCCCAATTTTGCGTCTATAAAAAATAACAAAAAATATTGTTTGTTATTTTTTATTGGAATTTCTATATACATATATAGTTTACGTCTTCCAGTTCTTACCACAATCCAAACAGGTAACAAAAATAGTAGCCGGCTCATCCGCACTTCGTGTTTGCAATTCATAATATGTGCATTTCTTCGATCGGCACTTCTTGCAAGTAAACATATCAGTAGATGCTTGAATGTTCATAGTAAACTTATTAGCATCGCGCTTGATCTTCTTATCAATCAATTCCTTCCAATGTTCCGGATTTAATTCTTGATGAGTCATAAAAGCAACTGTTTGGGGCGTTATTTCTTTTGTTTTAATAAGTTGCAACAATTCTTCATTCTTTATATTAAAATAAATACTGCGCAATCTGTCAATATATAGAATCGAAAAATACGGATTTTCCCACTTTTTAATAATTTTTCTTGATCCTGCTTCTTTTATTGCATAGTTATAAATACCTTTTTCCATATTTGTTGCCAGTGTTTTATCTTCCAAAATTACATTTAATCTATCGCATACCTTTTCTCGGAAACTTGTTGGGTTTGATATGTCCATTTTACAAATATAAAAATTATTGTTTATGCTCTTTTTCTTATATTGTTAACTATTCAATTTTTTCTTCAAATATATTCCTCCTCACTTAGCTCGCTCGTGCAATCCAAATAATTTGCCGTTTCCAATTTTTCAAATACAGTTTTCGGCTGAACTGGCGCCGCCACCTTTTTACCTTCCGTCTTTTTGGTTGACTTATTAACAAGTCTGGTAGTTTTCTTAGCACGTGGTGTTTCTACAATTTCATCATACACATCATCATCGTCACAATCGTCATCGTCGTCCTCATCGTCATCATCATCCTCACTATCGTCATCTTCGATTTCATTATCATCTACAATAAAACCATCCTTTACATACCCCTCTTTTGTTCGTGGAACATTTTCATCCAAGCTATCCTCAGATGAAATCTCCGAATCATCATCATCCAAATCTTCAAACCCACCATACAAATAATTATAAATATTTTTCCATTCCGGAATCGTAAGATTCGATGGTTTTCCGTTTATTTTATTGACTAGAACACACGAACCGAAAAAAAGGGTTGTATCGATCGGAGGTGGGAATTCGTATTTATTCTCTTGACCAGCACGACCATCGGTTTTGCCATAAACAGTAATGCTATACTTATTTTCATTTATATTTGCACCCCATTCCGTTTGCAGTTTAAATCCGTCATTTGTCTTAAAACCTGCTTTTTTATATAGATTCTTTTCATCAAAGGTCTTTAGGGTTAATTCTTTCAAACTTCCAGATTTTTCTACAATAATTATATTCATTACAAGGATATAGTAATACGCAAAATATCTCTAATTTCTTTTTTGAATATAATTTTTATTTCATCAATCGTATGGAGACAACAATTTTATTTATCATTATATTATAGACCATAATGAAAAATAAAAATAGAGGTGGAAACATATTTGGAAAACTATTTGCAAATGTAACTAAAAAATTAAAAGAAAAAGGATTGTCTAGTGCAAAAAATATTAGTAGGAAAATAAAAGATGATGTAAGTAGTAAAATGCAAGAAAATATAAATTCAATGATTGAACAAAAACAGGATGAAAGAGAACCTGATAACATGGAGGGGAAAAATACAACAGAAATGGCAAATAAAATAGATGAATCCCAAAATAAAGTGGAAGAACCTAATAGGATAGAAATAGCAAAGAATATGCCAGAAGAAACAAAGGATTCGGAAACACCCATAGAACGCCTTAAAAATATGATCATAACCAAGGCGATGGACGGTTTATTAAAAGACATAAAGGAACAGATTAAAATACATAAACCAAGCGAGGAAGAATTAAAAGATAAAATTTCAAACTATGTTTATAAAATATCATTTTTCCCACCCATTGCTGTAGCAATAAAGGGTGCCAAATTATCTAGAGCTGCTGCGTCATTGCCATCTAAACTAAGTGGAATTGAGAACCCTGTTCCCAACATCGATGAAATTATCGATGATGTAGAAACAATTATTTCTAAAAAAATAATGGAACAAATCAATACTATTGAAACCATGCAGTCTGAAGAAAATGTAATAGCCACTCCTTTGTCAAATGAACCCAAATCTGAAACAACATCTGCACCTGTAACTGAAGTAGAACCTGAAATGCCAGTAACATCGGCACCTTTGGTAGAACCTGCAACTGAAGTAGAACCTGCAACTGAAGTATCACCTGCAACTGAAGTATCACCTGCAACTGAAGTATCACCTGCAACTGAAGTATCACCTGCAACTGAAGTAGAACCTGCAACTGAAATAACGCCTGCAACTGAAGTAGAACCTGTAACTGAAGTAGAACCTGCACCTTTGGCAGAACCTCAGGTAAATTCAGAACCAAATAATGCTGAAATAAGCGAAGATGCGAATAAAAACCAATGTGGTGTTGTTATTAAGTTTTTAGATAAATTTAACAAACAACATTTATGTGAAGAAAATAATCCGTTAAATCAAGAATAAAAATATATCTAAAAACAATAATATGTTCTCAAACTCGATTTATATAAATATTTTTTCAACCATTGTATTTTCATTACTTATTATTTTATTGTGTCAACATCTTTGGAATTATATGTTAGATTCATTTTCTAATAAAAAAACCAAGGATTTAGTAAATGGCCAGATGGAAAAATATAAAAAACTTATGGGAATCATTAAAAATAAAGAGGATGAGGCAGCAACTTATATTAGTAAAATTGAAAAACAACAAATGGAAAATGATCTTGAGAATTTCGTAAACGGTGAATTAGACTTATTGAAAAATATATAGATAGATTTTGATTATATTCATTATACAATATAATCAAGATGCAAGAATTATCCCAGGCTGATTTCGATAACATTATGGATCGATATCCATCATTTGAACTTTCCTATGAAACCATATCGCATAAGAAAGTTTCTCCGTCTTATAATATTTGTTTAGCTATCCCTCATGGAAAAAAATTCGTATTGTGGTATACGTTTTATGGAACCGAAAATGTATGCCTACTTTTGCACATTAACAAGGATAAAAAAATATCTAAAATCGTAAATACTGGAATAAATACAAATCAAAAACTATGTCTCGGCACTATTTTGTACGGCTCAATGATAGAGGAAACTGGTGGCGATAACTCGAAAAATATATTCGTAATAGAAGATGCTTATTATTATGCTGGAATATCCCTTAAAAAATGTAATTTTAGAGAACGTTGGGATTTTATTTATCAATTCATGACTCTTTATAAACGTCATAATAATATTGCCATTACATTGCCGCTTATGTGGGAAAATAAAGTAGAGGGTGAATTTGAATGTTCTCCTATTCTTCCAAATTCGATTCAAGAAAAATTGGGTTACATCGTTCACCATATTCAATATAGATCATTTAAAGAAGTTATGCCATATCTAAACATTTTGGTAACACGAAAGGTAAATTTGGCGCAAGTTGTAAAATCACAACCGATTAAAACTGTCGGACCTATATTTGACACAGAGACCTTTATTTATGATTATTCACGCCCACAATACCGTTATCCGACCGTTTTTCAAGTTTCGGCTGATCTACAATTTGATATTTATCATCTATTTGCATTTGGTAAAAATGGGAAGCCAGTTTATTACGGTGTTGCAGGGATACCTAATTATAAAATAAGTATTTTTATGAATTCACTGTTTCGTAAAATAAGAGAAAACGCCAATCTAGATGCGATTGAAGAAAGTGATGACGAAGAAGACTTTCAGGATATTTCAGAAGACAAATATGTAGACTTAAATAAGGTTGTATTAATGGAATGTACATTTCATACGAAATTTAAAAAATGGGTTCCTCTGCGTATTGTTGATAATTATACAAAAATTGTACATATTACGCGCCTTATAAAGGACGAACGAGACGAAATGCATAATAATAGTAGTAGAGACCATTTGCATTATGATAATAATCGTAATCGAGTCCATAATAATAATAATAAAAATGGATATTCACACCATGAAAGGAATAATAATAGAAACCCCCAATATCAAAATCGGCGTCCTTCCCAAAATTTTATTCGTAAGTAAAAAACATAAAAAATATCTAGTTAGATTGTATAATATATTTTTTTATAATGTCGGCATTTAGTAATAGCGATATAGTAGGAGTAGATATAAATGATAATTCAACTGTTTTACCGAAAGATACATTCGCTGATACTGGTGGTATTACAATGATTTATGAATCTAAGGGTGGGCGTAAAAGTAAGGATAAGAAAAGTGCGCGAAAAAAAAAGAGTAAGGCCATAGAGATCATGGAAAACCAACGAGAAGATGTCAGAGTTTGCAACAATACTTCTAGTGGAGGCAAAAAATCTAAGAAAACAAAGTCGAAGAGATCCAAATCATGCAAACAAAAAATTATTAATATCTACATGTAATAATAATAATAATAATACATGCATTGTGAATATTTTGTAAACGAGAATGGAATAGACTATGACTTTGGGTTTATTTGTAAAAACGGTTCCATATTATGTAAAGTAAATCCAGGATTGGAAGAGGTTAGCATAAAACATATATCATTTCACAAAAATTCAACGGATGGAAAAACCCTTATAGAATTGGTTACACAAAAGGCTGTAGAAATGAATTACAAATACTTATCCGCATTAGTAATTGGCGATTCAAAATTGGTTAACCTATATAAAAGAGAGGGGTTTGAAGTTATTTCAGAAATGATCTATCTATATGATAAAGAAAACAAAACACGTAACCTGAAGAAACGGTTATAGATTGAGCCCACCGATATTTATTAAACATTTTCCTGCTGGTTTCTTTATACTTTCATCAATATCGTCATCATCCTCATCAGAAGCTGTGTTTTCTATAGTTGCAGTATTGTTTGAACAAGTTGTATTCGCCGTTTTTTTCGGTTCAAATACGCGTTTCCAAGTAATGTCTGTTTCCCAATCTATCATCATATTGGTATATGTTTTACTGCCAATATGTCGAATTCGATAATTGCATTTTTTATAGTATCGCCTGCGTTGCACCCATTGATTCTGAAAAATATCATGGGAATCTACAATATCTACTACAATCGGTCGTTCATGCTTGACGCGTAGAATACGCCCAACTGATTGAACAATATCGGTTTTGGGGGTTACCATTACCAGAGTTGAAAGCGTTTTAATATCTAATGCTTCTGCTGCCATTGCATATGTTGCCAAAACAATGAGTTTTGATTCTGTATCCTGCAATGCGGTCTGTTTCATTCCTCCCACATAATAACCAATTGTTGCAAAATTGTAATGGACCACCGCATCATAAATATAGGTTAATAGTGACCGATTATGTGACAAAACCATGATTTGCTTACTTGGTTGCTCTTGAATTAGATCTCGCAATACACGAACAATAAAGTCGCTACGTCGATTATAACTACATAACTTGGTAATCATTGTGCTGAATTTCGGATTTCCTCGAAAATCTACTTCAGTTTCATTAAATTCTGCATCATCTACCTCATATTTTATTGCGCGAACACAAACGTCATGTTCTTCATCACGACTCCCTTTGTAGACTACGTCGCCAAGGAACATTTTAAATACATACGTTGTTCCATCCTTTCTCTCCATAGTAGCCGACAACCCCAACATATATTTGGTTACAATTTTAAACAGTGCCCTTGAAAATACCTCACTTGATATGTGGTGTGCCTCATCTATAATAGTGAGTCCAAATGATTCAAACGTTGATTCTGAATATTCTTTCATAGAAAGGGATTGCAACATGCCAATGACAATATCTTTGTTTTCTATATCTAATACTGTCCCCTGAATTCGCCCAACACGCGCAGAAGGAAGAAACTGATTAATACGTTCTACCCACTGATTTAATAGAAACTCTTTGTGAACAATCACCAGCGTCTTCTTTTTCAAACGAGATATAATATTTAAACTGATTGTTGTGTTATGGGTTACGGTAAAATCGCCTAATACGAATCTGTTGTTGCCATCAATTTGGAAGCCATAATAATCATCCTCCTCCAACTTTTCAACCACGATTTTATATTTTAAATCAGTCGGAAACGAGGGGGTTTTCTTATTGTTTACAAAACAATTCACTAATTGCTTTACTGGTATTTCATGTAAATTATTGCCTTTTATATGAATATAATAATGCGTTTTGTCTACATAGTGTTCTTTATCATTATCGTCTATATCTGCAACGTCACAATAATTTAATTTTATTTTCTGTTTTGTTCCAGAAAATCCTAGTGATCTAACTAGAAATAGTATATCATCAATAAGCTTATATTTTTCAGAAAACAACAATACATATGTTTTGTTTGGCCCATCGCAGTATCCGTTTGCATCGATTATTCCTGCAAGCAATGATAACTGCATACTTCTAGAATTACATTTGTAATGGTGAGGAATTGATTTCTTATTTATTATGTCATACTTTTCCAAAAATGTATCCCATAATCGTTTTTGATGAATCGCTGCATATGTTTTTTTATCATTATTGCTATCATTATCACTATCACCGTTTTCGTTGTAAACAAATTTCATATTGTCATTTTTAGTAATAAACTGATAATAAATTAACCGTGTAATGTTTATATATTCCTCGAAAATGGTGTCTTCTGAGAACCTGGTTGTGCCCAACCAATATCCAAATAAATAGGGGTCAATTTCAACCGTTTTTTGTTCAAATACAATTGGGACACGATATCCCATTAATCTCTTATACATATATGGGTTTTTCGATTTCATATCCAAATAATTCATTAATGATACGTCCTTCACAATATCTTTATATTTACGTTTATTGAATCTTACAGCATATTGCTTATGTGGATTCTTATATTTAAGAGATAAAATGTGGCTTTCGTTTACTATATAATTCTCTCCAGTGGGCGATTTTATTTTATACATCGTTTCACGCCCCCTTGCCAATGACAATATATTTCTAGGCATTGAATCATCTCCCATAATTACGTCACCCACATTTATATCCTGGACAAATTTTATACTACCATCATACATTAGTATCTTTGTGTTTCGTCCTAAGCATTTTCCGTAAGCACATGGCAATTCCAACAATCCGCCCCCTTCTTCACGAGTATCGAGATAATTTATATAGGTTTCCACAACTGGTTTTTGATTTTCCCTCAATGTTCCTGAGAATTCTACGGCAATATCATCGCCAGGATGAAGTGCGATGGATTTTGCCGCACCAAAATGGGTTTCCCCAAAATATCTAGGCATATATATTTTTTTACCAGATTCGCGATAAATCGGAAAACTGGGTTCCTTCCCTCCGCCGCCACAAAATACATTTCCCATAATAACTGGTTTTACTAATAGTAATTTTTTTAAAGCATCTTGCTGTGTATCCGTTAATTCTGTTTTTAGAACATTATATCCTCGTTGTCCAAGAGATGTGGTAAGTGTTTTAGGAAATTCTATCTGTTGATTTTTTTCTTGGTTGGCCGCTAGGTTCTTTTTTGCATTTATGTGTCGGTATTTATGATTCATTCTCGATTTATTGATTTTTAATTTGACAATTATTTTATTCAATTTTATGTAAATATATAATATAGCGTTAACGTATACATATATAAAATGGCAGATTTATTCAAATCAATCCCTAAAATAGAAAAAATGACAAAACTTGAAATATTGTTATTAATCATATTTATTATTTATTTAATCTTTCCTATTGGAACTCCTGAACCAATAAAAAGCTTTATTATTTCTCCAATGGGATATGTAACCATATTTATCATTACACTTGGGTTATTCTTCTATTCCCATCCTATTTTAGCAATTTTATATATTTTTGTTGCCTACGAATTATTGAACCGAAGCAATGTGATTGAAAATAAACGAATAAACCGCGAAATAAAAAAACAGATTCATGCCGCTGAGACCGCTACCAATCTCCCAAGCAAGGAACAAGAATCGAAAGACGCTGAAATGGTTTCCATGAATCCCCCTGCCAACCTAACGTTGGAAGAGGAAGTTGTTAACAAATTAGCCCCCATCGGCGTTTCGCATGAAACTAACTTTGTGATTACTGGTTTCCAGCCAGTTACTGACAATATTGGTTCTGCTGCCAACTTTATGTAATTATTATATCTACTGCAAAAATAGATATAGTATCATTATTATTATGATGTTCCAGGAATCTTTGAAATTGCGCTACCCAATCGATTGAATACATTCGTGCCATGTTTTCTTCCAAATTCTGTTCCATAATCGAACAATAAACAAAACCATACTATTATTGGTATGAGTATCCCAAATGGCAATATTCCAAAAAAGAATTTGTCATCCAACGTCGCCAAAGACAATACTTTTATCATACCGATTATAAACAAATAAAATCCGATTATTCCAAACCATGCTATTGGTACCTGAGGTGGTTGTTTTTTACTAATATCTTCGGCTCCGAACATAAATTTAAATCCATCAACAATAAACATTCCAAAATCAAATATACTCACATTTTTAAAATAGTCGATTTTATCATCATCTGAAATTTTGTATATAGTAGATACAGCTTTGCGTGGCGATTTACCAGGAAAAATAGTTGTCATGAATGAATCCTCCTTTTTCTTACCATCAATCACTACCATACTTAAGACATATACAACTGTTAGTATAACACACGTATAAATTGACCATAAACCTTGACTAAACGATAATGCTAAGAAATAAAAGATAATTGCTAACATCCAGAAAGAGAGAATAATGTCAACTGTGGTTATTCTATGCAAACGGTTATTATATTCACCAGTCTCATCTTCAAACATCTTATTAATAACATCTACCACACCATACTTATAAAATATGGGGACAGTAAAATAGGTAATGATCATAAATATGATAACCAGACAGAGGTTCACCAATGTTTTGTATATATCTAACCTAGCTGCGTCCTGTGTATATACACTATTAATCGGTACATTATACGTTTGTATTTCATCCGCACTTGCACCAGTGGGTTGACAATCTAAAAAATAATTATTGTCGCTATTTGTCAGTTGATTGAATACATCATTTGGTAGAGTACCGTCTGTTATTTTATGTAAAATATCGTTTTCGATTCCACCTTGCAGTGCTTTTTCTATATCGATTTTATCTTGTTTTGATAACGCCATTTTATATTTATGATATTTTTATACACTATATATTGTTAAGATATAGTTTATTTGCATATTTTCCTATTATAGTATAGATAAATTATGTATAATTCAGAATTTTATCAAAAGGGTATATAACTAAACAATGAATTTTCATAAACAGTTGCCTTAAATGTATCATTGTATCCCTCTACATATACTATATCGCCGTTGTATATTTCATCACACCCATATTCGCTTGTGCAGCTCTTACCGTTTGAGCTAACAGGCAACTTCGTATTTAAGTTACCAGTATTGGACATAGTATAATATTGCCATCTATCATTGCGTCGCATGTTTTTTCGACCCATAAGCGGCAATATCATTTCGCTTCCATTGGTTCGTGTTAATATTCCGATTTGTGAATAATTACGATTATACCCACTGGTTCTTACATTGATTGGTATTCCGCGCTCGTCTGAAGTATTCGTTTGGAAATAGATGGATGTATCTTTTAAAGGTGGAACATATGGATCATTCATTGAATTTGTTGTTAAACGTGTTGCTAAATCCATAATGGATGTTGGTAAAATGGATATTGTTGGTTGTGCTTGTGCTTTCGCTTGCGCTTGCGCTTGTGCTTGCATTGGAACAATAGAAGAGTTTAATTTAGTTTGATCACTCGGTGATGCTGGTGAAATTATGTAATTTGAAGGAGATGGCTGATTTGCAATTTTATTCGAAACGCTTCTAGCATATTGAAAATAAAAAAGTATTATGAATAAGCATAGAAAAACTAACAAAAATAGTGTCATGTTCTCTAAACATATGATCCCTGGTATACATTTTTTGCCCATGTTTACATTATTCATAGATTTTTGTTGCTGTCTATCTATTATGGTGAAAATACATTCAAAAAATCGTCCCTGGCTGATTTTAACTTATCCTTTCCTGCTTGCATTCTATCTGCAATTCCATGTCTGAAATCGTAATCCACAATACCAGCCTCACGTTTTAATGCGGACACTTTCAATCGTTTACAATTGTAACATAAATCTCGCACAGATTTTGGCCATTTTAATATATTAAACTTGGCAAATGAATAAACAAACCCATTTATTTTCCACATATATCCCCAAAATGCATTTTCTATATAATATAGATCCTTTCCAGTAAATGATTTTACTACCCACAAAGCGATAGTGATGGGTAAATAGACAAATTTTAATAAGGCATCTATTAAATAATAGATAATGCAACTGGATAAATTTTTAATATATTTTACACCACAAGCTAAATAGGTTTCAATCAATATTCCAAAATACTTAAACAAAATACCAATATCATCAAAACCTTGGCCAATTCCTTTGAAAATACCAACAATTTCCATGTCAATTCCCTCAAATATTTTTTTAAAAGCCTTCCCAAACAGATTGAATCGCCTTGGAATTTCTTCAAACGCGGTCTTTACTTTATCACCGAAATCCGTTAGTTTATTTACCATTCCATTCAAAGGGTCTTTTTTCAATAAATCTTTTGCTGCTTCTGGTATTTTATTCATTGCATTTTTAGTGTCATCTGCAAATTTATTAATACCGTCTTTCATCTGATTAAATGGACGCTCAAACGCATTTTTGATTGAATCACCAATGCTATCTAATCCTTCTATAATTTTATCCTCATCTAGGTTCTCCATATTCTCATAAATATTTATAATTCCGCTATCATCATATGTTTTACTTTCATTTACCTGAATATTTTTTCCCTTGCAACATGGCATAATGTATAGTTCGGTTAATATATGCCGAGTTAAAAAATTGTTTTGGTTTTACTAATAATATAATACTATTAGTAAATTGTTGCTGCCTACTCTTCGCTTTCAACGCTATTCGAAGGGGGATATTTCGATTCCATCTTTTCTATAAAGTTCTCGGCTTTATCCATAAGAGGAGAAATATCACTTAATCCCTTTAATATTTTCTTTTGTAAATTATCAAATTCAGTCATTTCCTCATTAATCTCAGTCAATACCTTCTTTTTTTCTAAATAATCATTTTTATTATCACTCATAACATTGTCATTTTCATCATCATCTTCTTCATCGTCATACTTAGTTTTCAAGCCATCCTTATTCTTCATACCTTCATTTAATGTAGCCTTTATTCCAAATCTTAACATATGCATGACAGATAACCCAATAACCATAATAACAATCATATTCGTGTTAAAATAAGATACCAATACTCCAGTAATAATGAAAAGAGCCACTGACGAAAAATCATTGGTGACTGATAAATAATATAAATCGAGTACTGTGATAATTAAAAAGAAGTAGAGAACACTGCGATTATATAATAAATTCGATGTAAAAAACTTGGTTGATTTGGGTGATAACAATGCATTTATTTTTTGTAATACATTTGCCATTTTAAATTTATATATTCTATATATTTGGATTATATTTTTTACTGTCCCCAGAACCATGTATAGTATATATCTTTTCCTAAATGGATACTAGAGAATCCCCCCTTTATTTTATTCCTTATTATCATCAATAAACTCTTTATATTCATCAGGAATGACTTCCCTACTATAAATGTCGAGAACTTCACGAACCACATCTTCACGTTGAATATCGCTACGTTGAAATTCATAACTGGTAATACTGCTCGATCGTTTGCCTTTGAATTTGCTTAAAAAATCCTCTAATCCATTTTGTTCATTGGTTCTATCAAATTGCTCTAAATCGCCGGTAATGACCAATCTACTGTTTTCACCTAAACGCGTTAGTAACATTTTCATCTGAGATGTCGTAGAATTTTGCATCTCATCTGCTACTATCCAACTATTTTTAAATGTTCTCCCTCGCATAAATCCTAGAGGTGCTATTTCTATTACCTTTTCTTCCATTAACTGCTCAACCTCCTTGGGTAGTATAAAATTATACAAAACATCATAGATTGGTCTAACCCAGGGTGCCATTTTTTCTTCCAGTGTTCCAGGCAAATACCCCAAATCTTCATCCACTGATACTGATGGGCGTGTAAATATTAGCTTTTCACAATTACCTGATAAATAATTTTTCACTGCAAATTCAGTTGCAAATAGTGTTTTTCCTGTTCCAGCTGGCCCAGTTGCAACCACTATTTTTTTTTCTCGATTTCGTAAAATATTTACATATTCTTCCTGGTGCGGATTTTTGGGTTTGGTGAATTTATTTTCAAAATGCTGTTTTTCATTGCCAGATAAATGTGCCATGTTCTCATATATTCGGCGTTGGTTTGCATTGGATTTATCGCGTTCTCGCTCAATCTCTTGATTATAATCCAATAACAATTCTTTTTCATTCTTTTTCCTATTTTTTTTATTTCGTTTTTTTTCATCCGCAGGAAGTGGGAATTCACCAATTTCTTCCAAATATTTTAATGCATGGTCTCCGGATTTCTTCATTTCGGTAAATCTTATATTACTAGAGTATTAAATTTTTCCGATTTTTCATATTTGTATTTGTATTACTACATACTACTCTATATATCAGTAATTTTGTATTCTATCAGACGATACTATCGATTGATATAAAAAATTATGATAGACTAGTCTTTATGGCTCGATGTATGGTCGTATCTACACAAAATAACCAGTGTAAATATATGCCCAATAAAAACAATGTCGCTAAAACATAGACATAGCTATATTTTGTAAAATATGAAATAATCCATGCAACCAAAAACGTTAGTACAACGTCTACAATTGCTACGTTCATAAAACGGTAGGAATGTGCTCCCTTTCCAGGTTCTCCAAATATATTCTTATATTTGCAAAAATCAAACGTTTGCATTCTATATAGCTATCATAGAATAGAAATATTTGCAAACTACTTTATATTCATAGATATAAATGACACAACCAAAAATCGAAAAAAAAATAAAAACACCAAAGCATAACCAATATCAGAATGTAAATAATACATTTATTAATTTTTATTCATGGATGATTGGTTGCATTAAGGGTATTACTGTGGGTGCAACTTATGAATTTTTCCATAACAATGATGAAACGATTAATCTTGTTAAAGTGGAGGAGGGGTTCTCGTTTGGGTATAAAGAATCTATATGGTGTTGCGATATTCTATGATAGATTGTTTTATACTGCATTATGCAAACAATCAGTTAATACCAATGTGAATAAATAGTTATTAAAAAGGAAATAAAAATATGTCGATAGTTATATTTAGAAAAATGGCAGACATCACAACTCAACCCACGTTTGTAGAACCTCTTCTTGCTCCTGATGATAGCCGCTATGTAATGTTTCCAATTAAATATAATGATGTTTGGGATATGTATAAGAAGCAAATTGACCTCTTTTGGCATGTAGGTGAGTTGAACCTTGCGCAAGATTTGACAGATTGGGAAAAATTAACAGTTGATGAAAAACATTTTATTTCTATGGTTCTTGCATTTTTCAGTAGTAGTGACGCCATTGTTACCGATAATTTGGCGGTCAGATTTATGAATGAAGTACAGGTTTCCGAGGTTCGTGCATTTTATGGATTTCAAATTGCTATGGAGACGATTCATAGCGAGACCTATAGTTTATTAATCGATACTTATATACGTGACAAAGAGGAAAAAGACCGTCTTTTTAATGCAGTTACAAATTTTCCATGCATCGCAAAAAAAACGTCTTGGGCACAACGATGGTTGAATGATCGCCGTAGCTCTTTTGCTAGTCGTTTGGTAGCATTCGCTGCTATTGAGGGTATCTTTTTCTCATCTTCTTTCGCTGCTATTTACTGGATTAAAAAACGCGGATTGATGCCTGGACTTACCTTTTCTAATGAATTGATTTCGCGTGACGAAGGTCTACATTGTGAATTTGCTGTTCTATTGTTTTCAAAAATTGTGAAAAAACCCACCAAAAAGCGTATTTATGAGATTATTAAGGAGGCAGTTGATATTGAAAAAGAATTTATTTTAGAATCTATCCCATGCAGAATGATTGGTATGAATTCCAATCTAATGTCGAACTACATTGAATTTGTAGCGGATCGTCTATGTCTACAACTGGGTTATGACAAAATTTTTGGAACCACAAATCCGTTTGATTTTATGGAATTGATTAGTGTTGAAACCAAGGTGAATTTCTTTGAACGAACCAATTCTGAATATTCTCTTGCCAATAAAACGGTTGATAAAGATGTATTCGAATTTACTGCTGACTTTTAGACAAAAATAAAAATAGAATTATAATATATATGACAAATTACTCTGTTTACGAAGGTGAAGGCAAATCGGTCCAATCTGAATTGGAAACAAATGATAAAATAGTAGTTGGTGACACCATATCATACCTTACCAATAATCAAATGGGTTATGAATCATATAGGGTTGTATTGGATGATAATGGCAATAAGGCACTTAAACTAATCGATAGCTATGACCATCAAATGGGCGTTATCGATTATGATGATGATGATGATGAACAAAACGGTGGAAAAAAGAAGGCAAAGAAAACAAATAAGAAAAAGAGAACCGCCAATAAAAAGAGAAATAGCAAACGAAAGAGAACCGCCAAGAAAAAGATAAATAGCAAACGACGATAGACGGTTTTGTTTTTATTTTTATTATTGTTGTAAAAATAATAAAAATTTAATAAACATATGTAAAAACAATGCTCTACTATTCACTATAAACAAAAAGAAATAATGTCCATTTACTTTTTGGAACTTTTATCGGAAGAAGAAGTCTATAATTTTATAGATGAAATACCACCAGAAAAAGTTGTTACATCATTAACAATAAAACAACCGAATAATGGGTTTTTTATGGAAATCATACCTGATATTTTGTCATTTCGTAATATTATTACTATTTATTGCAATGGATTAAGTATAGCATCATTATTTACTCTTCCTGAAACATTGAAACAATTGCACTGCAGAAATAATGAATTGATACTTTTGCCAGATTTGCCGCCCAATTTAGCCGTATTAAATTGTGACTACAATAATTTAATAAAACTTCCCACATTACCATCAACGTTACGTGAATTATATTGCAATTTTAACTTCATTAAAGATTTTCCTGATTTGCCAGAGAACCTCGAAGTTTTGGAATGCAATATGAATATTTTTACAGAACTTCCTGATAAATTACCTTATAAATTATTACGATTTGTTTGTAACAATAATGATATTTATCGATTCCCCACAGTACTACCACCCTATTTGGAAATATTAGAAATGGACATGAATCATATTTCAGCTCTTCCGAGTCATCTACCGAGCACGTTGAAACTCTTAAATTGCAATTATAATGATTTAACTGAATTACCTTCAGAATTACCATATTGCTTAACAAAACTTTACTGTTGCTATAATCGGATAGTTCAGTTGCCTGAGTTGCCATGTATGTTAAAAGAATTAAAATGTTCATTCAATAAATTAACCACCTTGCCGGTCTTACCTAAGGGTCTTAGACGTTTGAATTGTGGAAAAAACAATTTGATTGTACTACCAGAATTACCAGGTGATCTAAAATATTTGGATTGTGGGCGAAATCAGATATCATACATTGATTATTTGCCAGAGAAATTGACGATTCTAAAAATAAATGATAATTCATTTACGGAATTGCCAATGCTTCCAAAAGTAGGAGGTTCTGGTGGATATGGACAACTATTAACATTAACTTTCGCATACAATAAAATTACGAACATTGATAAATATGCGATTCCACAATCAGTAAAATCCCTGAATACTAGTTTCAACATGATTGACAAATTACCTATATTGCCAAACTCATTGCAAATACTTTATTGTGACTCTAATAATTTGAATACATTACCTGTATTGCCCAAACATCTAAAACATATATCTTGTATGTATAATCCATTTTCGGATTTACCGGCCTTACCAAATTGTACACGAAAAATAAAACGGATCTTGTTAAAACTTCGGAATTTTCGTGAATTCTATTATTTGATGAAATTTCGAACCCCATTGCGAAATTGGTTATGGCGAATGCGAGAACGCAAAATCCAGATTGCAATGCATCCTAGTAAAATTATGGAATTATTAGAAGACGATTGTAATAAACGTGTGGATTTATTTGATCGGTTAGAAAAAATAATTGAGACAATTTGTAGCAAAGAGCATTATTAGGTATAGGGGATCATTATTATATAGAATCGAAATAAAATATAGAAAAATAAATATATTAGTACTTTATACCAGGAAATAGATAAACAATGACGACTACGTGGAGAATCAAGATATTTTCTGATTATTGTACACCAAAAGCTGCACGTGATGATTTTTCATCTTCGTGTTTTGCCGAAAATCAGCCATTCTACGGCGAAGGAAAAGATTTTGTATTTACTATTTTAGATGATTATACACATGCTATTATTTTAAACAAGGCAATGCCAAAATTGAACATTCCCAAAGAACGCGTTATTGGATTGGCGCAAGAACCTATTCCCTTTCTTAGATTAAATGACGAGTTTATCAGTTATGCACAGCAATATATCGGAAAATATTATGTGAGCGATAAGGGAAATTTGCCAGATCCATTCATAGAAGGAAATGCATTTATTTATTATTATCGTCCATTTCCGGATGTGAAAAAGCCGAATTTAATATCCATTATGGTAAGCAATAAGGCATTTTCATCTGGCCATACTTACCGCCATCATTTGGTTCAACGTATTTTACAGACGAATTTGCCAATTGATATTTGGGGGCGTGGGTGTTTTATTTATGAACGCACAAAGGATCCGCGGTTGAAGGGTAATTTTAAGATGTATGAACCCTATACTGGTTATAAATACCATATTGCCATTGAAAATTTTGAAACCAACTATTATTTTTCAGAGAAAATAATCAATCCATTATTGCTGGGGACAGTACCTATTTATCTTGGCTGCAAAAACATTGATAAGTTTTTTCCGAACCAGTACGTGAAGCTAACTGGGAACCTGGATATAGATATGAATATCCTAGAATTATTATGCATTATGCCAGAACATTATATGAAAACAATCGATATCCCTGGTGTGGAGAATAAAGTAAACCTTTTGAAAAATATGAAATCATTGTTTTCATAGAAACGTATTATCGTGCTAATTCGGTGATGTTTCGAAAATTATTAGGGGGGGGGGTATATTATATGTCGTGATAGTTCCCATGTTTTTCAAAAATACATTTTCCTTTGTTATTATTTCAAATTTTACATCAAATTCTATTTCTTCTAATTGTTCGTAAATATGTCTGCTCATTTGAATTGTATCTATGTCCGCGGTGGATTGCAATCTTGCAGCCATATTTACGGAATTTCCAACAACACATAATCTTGGTATTTCATTTCCTAATATTCCAATACTCACATTTCCAATATTTATTCCAACACGAATACACAACGGAATATTATCAGGCGTTTTTATTGTTTTTATTTCTTTCACAATATCCAATGCGAATAATATCATTTCTTTTACCACAACTTTATAATTAGTAGTAGAGTTTCTAAAAATATCCCCTACTACCATATACGCATCGCCAATTGTTTCTATTTTTTGTAAATGCGAATACTTTTTTATTATATTATCAAATGCAATATAGATATTGTAAAGTAATTGAAAAATGATTTTATCATCGTATTTTTTTGCAAGTTCTGTATAATTTACTATATCCGTAAAAAGAATACAAATCATATTAAATTGTTTTGCGTTTGCGTTTGCGTTTGCGTTTGCGTTTGCGTTTGCGATATATTCTTTATCAAAATCAAAAGGTAATATTTTCTTTAATAATTCTTGTTCTAATATGGTTTTATTTTCAGGTATTTTTACTAAAAATCGTTGTGTTGTAAAATCAATAAACTGATTACATTGAGGAGTTATAATAGCATTTTCATTTTTATAAATTTTTATATTTTTAATCATATAGGATACAAATTGAACAGATTGTAAATCCATGTTATTCAATTGTGTTAATTCTTTCTCATTATAATCATTTACTATTATACATGTCATCATTTTGCTTACCATATCAGCAAACGAATAATATAAATTAATATTATATTGGTTTGTTAATTTAAACAGATCAAATATATTCAAAACCATAAATATGCTCCATATAAACAGATAAATATTTGTAAATGTTAAATTACGCTTTGTGTATAATGTTTTCATAAAATATAGAAGCAATACCCATGAAAATCCTGTAAAATAATAATAAATTACAGTGTTTTTGTATGGATAAATAAACACATTTATTGCCACAGGAATAATATGACAATGAATATTTATATCTTGTAATTTAATAGTATTTACATAACAATACATTTTAAGCATTAATGGTGTAGCGAATAACAACATAACATTTCTACTAAATTCGAGTTGATAAATCATCATATTGTCACTCAAAAGTATGTGTAGAATATATTTTATATACACCAATGCTAGTGCATTGGAAGTTTTGTTAATTGAATTGAAATAAATAAAATTTATGATAGTATAAATGGAATAAACCGTTAATGCAAATACATTTAGATTTGTAATTGAATAATAAAAATCGCTATTGGTTTGAATCAATTCGTTATTTAATATGGTAGAATATTTGGATAAATATAATTTATTCAAAATACTATCCGCATTACAATATAAGAAAACATACAACAGTAAATATATCATATATACTAGCAATATTTCTTTTTATACTATAATTCTAATTTTGTAATTACAATTGTATTTTACTTGACCATTTATCATTATATGAAAAATGAATAAAATAATAATAAAAAAAAGTATTTTATTATTATATATGGAATGTTCTGTTTGTCAAAACCCATTTGTTTTGACAAGAACGAATAAAGAATATTTCGAAAAATATAATGAATTTGATAAGAAGGCAAATAAAATATTGGATAAATTAGATCAAACTGAATTTGATAATAATTTTTATTCATTTTGGGTGAAAATATTATGGCATGAATCCTTACTTTTGAAACCTGGCGAATTACCGAGTATTTGTTGCATGAAATATTGTAATTTATTTATCTGTAAATATTGTCATAAACAAAATAAAATGTGCATTGACTGCATTACTCAAAAAAATACGACTGCTAATTCAAAGCTGTAGTCGTTACATATATTTTGATTTACATTTATTCAGTAAATCAAAAAGGGTGGGTCCTGGAATAAAACCGATTATTGACTCTCTTTTATTAGATGCATTATTATGGCAGGATTTGTAATATCAGTTACTGTAATAAGTGTATTCTCTAATGGTTTCTGAGAACATTTCTTTTTGTGATTCCATAAACCACTCCTTGATGTGTAATTTTTATTACAAATATTGCATTTTATTTCGGAAAAGGGGTTGGGGTTTTTTTCGTTACTTTCGTTAACATTTGTGAACTTATTATGTTTAGCAGACAATAAATGTCGTTTATAATCTTTTTTGTTAGCAGTTATGAATTTACAACAAACACAATTATATTTAGGGGTTTTTGGGGTATTCATTTGTTCTATAAATTAGAACAAGAAAAACCCCTCGGATATTTTCCATAAAAATTTTATTAAAAAATTATGCAGTGGTAATTTTTTAATTTTTCTTGGTTTCTTACCATTATGGTAATAATCGTCTTTTTTGAAAAAATTCATTTTTAAGGTCTATCCGCAGTTTTGTAGCCAAATGGCTTTTGCAAAGCTTAAAATCGGTGAATAGCCTATATCCTTTCGATGGATAAATATATTTATCCACCGATAGAGATTAAGAGTTTTCCCAGAATTCTATTTTGGACCGATTTTTGAAAATCCAAAAATGTCCAATTTCAAAAATCGGTCCTACTTTTATTTTGAAAAAAATGTAAATTATTCAATTTCAAATTTCTAAGCAACATTATTCGAGTCAGAATTATAAAGTTGCAATGTCCTAGCACTTGCATCCTTTGCATCAACGTATTTTGGCATCCAAAAATAGGGGACAATAGTAGCCAATCCTGGATATGCCTCATCAAATATACGACGGTAATATTTTTGTTCAGATGTGGTTGGGATTAAATGACCACCATAATTATTGCCGACATCCACATTCATTGCATTCAAATCCGTATATTCCTGAATGATCTCATAGAGTGATCGAGTTGTCTTGGAAACACCATCACTGAATGCCTCCTTACGTCTCCACAATATTTCATCCGGCAATAATGCTTCACCTCGATAGGTGGTGTAATGTTCATATGAAAATGCATTTCGGACCAAATATTTTTCGCCCATATTATTGAATTTGTGATTTCGTATATCTGGGTGAATTGACAAGAAATATTGCACCCAGCTTCGATCTAAAAAGGGTGTGCGTGGCTCTAACCCATGACTTGATATTGACTTATCTGAACGTAACACATCAAATGCATGAATGTCACTTAGTAGGCGTTTTGATTCCCTGTCAAATTCAATCGAATCTGGGCACGCATTCATGTATAAATATCCACCCATTAATTCATCTGATCCATCTCCATTAAATATGACCTTTGCATTGCTGTTTTCTGAAATATATTTGCCAAGCAACCAATTACCAATACTTGCGCGAACGGTTGTTGTATCATATGATTCAATGGATCGGATAACGTTTGGAATCGCGTCCAAGAAATCCTGCTCTGACAATATAATTTCAGTATGTTTCGTTCCCAAATAATCAGCCACAATTCGAGCATAATGCAAATCTTCTGAACCGACCAACCCAATACTATACGTCTCTACTGGCGGAAATCCATTTATGTTATGATAATCCTGAACCAACGCTGTGATCAAACTACTATCTAGACCACCGGATAATAAGCATGCAATTGGACGTTCAGTCGTAACACAACGCTTTCTAACAGCATTTACTAAATAATATTGAATATTTTTAATAATATATTGTATGCCACCTTCATATTCAAGTGAACACATAATGCTTTGGAATCCAGTTGAGTGATAACGAATATTTTCGGTTAGTGGTTCCCAATTGCTTGAAACTTTGGGCAACAATTCATATGTGGAATAGGTCCCAGGTTGAAATTGAACAATTGAATAGTATTTTGTTATTCCATTGTATGAAATATCACTCTTAATAAATCGATTAAAAAAACCCCCAGTGTTTCCTGAACCTGCTCCAGATGTATTCATCAACCCATTTTGCTGGTTATTCAGCGTTCCACAAATTTCAGACAATACCTTTAATTCAGATGCAAATCCATAAATATTATTGGGTGAAGAATATTTGGTTGTTGGCTTCATATAATATAGTGGACGCACACCATAGGGGTCTCTAGCTATATATAATTTGGTACTGGGATTAGTAATTCGTGTATCAATTAGAGCAAATGAGAATACACCATCTAACATTTGCAACGCTTGTTCGATGCCATACAATTTATATAGATGAATAATAACCTCACAATCAGAATCCGTTGTTGGCATTACCGTCATAAGGGAATATAATTCCTTATAATTATAAATCTCGCCATTGCAAATTAATGATATTCCATCGATTACAATGGGTTGGTTCGATTCAGAATTTAATCCATTAATCGCCAATCGATGAAATCCAAAATCTGCCTTCACGCTACTTTTTGTTAATATGGAAAATTCTGGACCACGTTTGCTTCCTTTTTTAAATTCTGTTTCAATAAAATCTTGAGACAATTCACCATCATTGTTTAGCAATGCAAAAATACCACACATTTTATTTTTATTCCCTGTATATAACTAAGCTATATACTTTTAATTTCTTTTTTTTCATAAATATATTTGTCAACCGAAATGATATAGACTATTTGATTATTACTACATATTACTATAACCATACGCGCGGCATAATATCTTTTCTTTCATAAATATGTTTTTATGAAAGAAAAAAACAAAAAATATTATATTATTTCTGGTACAAACTCCGTAGTATCTATTTGCGATGTATACGTTTGATCCACTAATATATTTGAATTTTTCTTCATGTCATTTAAAATAGCCAACGTATTAGTTAGTTGATTTGTAGAAGACGGCGATACTGTATTGCCAGCCACGTTTTGTGAACCTACACTTTTAATTAATTTTGATATAGTGGTATCGATCGATTTAGAAACCCCATAAAACTGTGCATTTGCATTTGATTGTGCGATTTGACTATTTAAAATTGTCGCCACTGATGTTTTTAACTGTACGATTGGATCAGTTCTATACAATTTATTATTTACATATTCTATGCTATTTTTATTGACTAGATTACCGTTTTGATCATTCATATTAATAGAAGTCCAAATAGACGAGGCGGCTGAGATAAAGGTGGTTGCATCAAATCCCTCATTTACTTTTGTTTGCCCCAATGAATTATTTGAATTCGATATGATGTAGAGTAAAACAATAAAAAAGATTATTACTAAAGTTATCCATAATATATTTTTTAGTTTCATTCCTAATTATACTACAATTATATATATTTGTATTATATTTATTTTTCCCTTTTTCTCATTCATCGCCAACCGATTGGGTAAACGCGCGGATTGTATTCATCCGATTTGAAGTTGCATATGGACTTGTTGTTAGTCGATTAATTAGTTCATCTTCATCTAATTCTTCACTATCAGAATCTGGGTGCGAATAAATAAAGTTTTCAATATCGTCAACTCCATCGTTGTTATTATCAACATCATCATCATGATTGACTTCTTCTTCGAATTCGTCAGATGCAACACTATTCTCACTAGAAGTTGTATCTTTTGTTGCTGTTATTATATTCCTCAAGAAAGACGAAGCTTTAATGTTCCCTAGAATTTTTGCAATGACACCCTCGTCCACGTCATTATCGCTATCATTATCGGTACTAATGGTGTGTAAATTGTTACGTCTAAGCTTGGGTGGTCTCATATTATAATTTATTTTCTTGAAGGTCGGCGTGTACAAATATTGCTTTCCTTGTGAAATTTGTCTAGCTGAATTATAAACGTGGGTCATATTCCTTCCAAAATAATGATAAGCTACTACCAAATCTTCACATAGAATAGACATAAGTGGATCATCTAGTAAATTATTTTCGCGCATATATATGCGCATCTTTTTGAAAAATAGCGCAATAGATGTCTTTTCACTATTTTTTACCCTTTCAGAATTCCTAGATAAATATAGATATTCCATCACTTTTTGTCGGAATACATATTTCATCAAATTTTCATAACAACTATCATCCACCGTAATGATACTATCATGACTATCATATACAATAAGTGCTGGTAGAGGAATAACAACATCCAAAACGGATTGGCTTTCTGCGTAGTTTGCGAAAATATTAACTGTTGGTTTCTTGCCACGAATTATAACGTGCACATTTTGTAGATCATCCGTATTTGGAGTATACGTGTCTGATGCTGGTATGCGAACATGATATATTTTTTTAGCCTGGCTGTCAATCAAATCCTCATATATCGTATCTACCCAAGTATTGGTTTGCCAGTCATACAGTTCGCCGCCATTTGTTATAACAATAGATACTTCTTCAATGGCTGGTCGCAAAATTCGTGACAATACCTCTCCGTAAACAACGCCAGATTTTTCTCCATTATCAATAAACCGGTATTCGCCCCTTTTTGTTTCACCCAATCTATTCAATAAACGATAATTATGCATATCACCAAATCCAATAAATACGCTACGCTGGTTTATTTCGGATGTTTCTACTATATTGCATAGTGTATCGAAACATGTGCAACCGCTCGTAATATCGCCGTCGGTTAGAAATATATGGGTATTTCGATGTTCTGGATAAAGCCGTGTATGTTCTGTGATATTCTCATTCGACACCAATAATGCATTTTCAATATTTGTGCTTCCTGTGGGTTTAATATTTTTAATTTTTTTGATCAAATAATCTACATTTTCTGGTAAAACCTGGATTGTGTCAATAATTGTTTGAACATTCTCATTAAATGTTACCACTTTAATGTATACCTCTGCGTCCGGCGTATTACTTATAAACAACAACATTTTACGAAACGTTTGCTGAACAAACCACAATTTACTTTTCCCATTTTTACATAAATCTAACATAGACCCTGACTCATCTACTGTGAAATAAAGAAATACTGGCTTATTAATAACCGGAACATCTTTCATTTCAACTTCGACGATTCCAAAGAGTCCAGTGTTTTTACAATCTGTTTCTCTGGATGGGCCGGATGGGCCGGATGGGCCGGATGGTACTGAAATTCCCAAAATATCATGAGAATTATAAATGCTTTCATCATGGTATGTAATAAATGAAGATTTAATGGGAGAATATTCTTTAATGGAAACCCCATTTTCAAAACACGATTGAAAATATTCTTCGAGATGAGACATTTCTACTGGTATTATTATTTTTAGAATTTATTATGTTTCTTTCAATTTTTTATGTTTGTGTATGGAAAAATTTAATAGCAATAGTAATATATATCAACATGGATGTGCCGAGTTTACAATATAATTCATATAGCGATATTGATATTATTAACGGATTACTGAACAAAGGTCTAACCCAACAACAATATCATGGTGAAAATAATCATTTAGGAAATACGATAGTCAAGCCAACAGTAATTAATAATCATATTCTTCCGTTTAATAATAGTCAAGACGATGTTGTCGGCGATTATGGTCAAATAATACCGATTGATGAACCTGAGAAACAATCGACACCAATTGATAAACTATTAGATTCCAATAAAAAAAAATATGTGAATTCTAACGGAACAAATGGAACCATAGAGATGAATGAATTTAATTCTTTTGTTGAAGTTCTAACAAATGATTATATTGGCTCATTCTACTTTGCATCATTGACTGTCATTGGTCTCTACATTCTTTTTAAAATGATTAAAAAATAGATCATGTTATTATTACAATAATAATATGATAACGCTCATCTATAGTTGATAACGTTTATACAACTCTAATGCAACCAACGCACCAAACACCTGAGCTAAACAATAAGGTACCAAATGTTTTACTTCAAGTTGATTCGCCGATACAAGGGCAATTGTAACCGCAGGGTTAATGTGCCCACCAGATATTGGGTTTGTTATTAAATAAACCAATGCAAGTGCTGCTCCGATGGCGATTGGATTTCCAGTAGCCAAAATAATATAAACAAAAAAGGCGGTTCCTAAAAATTCTACTAAATAACTATACATAGTTGTAGGGTATATAATTATATTGAGTAAAAATTTGGGTTACCATGGTGTTTTTCTAATATAAATGATGCTGCGGTTTTTGGTGCATTATATTATTGATATGACATCATATTATCATATAAAAATATATAGGTTGTATATGGGAATTTACTGCATAATAAAAATTATAAAAAAACTCATTTTAAAAGTCAAATGGATTTTTGAAAATGGACATTTTTGGATTTTAAAAATGTCCAAAAATGAAAACCTGGAGGACTTTCCACGGAGCAAAAAATGGGTCCTTAGCATAATGCTAACAAACCTAAAAAAATCATTCAAATATTGTTAGCATAATATTTTTTTGAAAATTTCGCGCGACTTTTTGTGTAAGTATTGAATACTTACATTTGACTTACAAAATACTTACAAAATACTTACAAAATACTTACAAAAAAAGTCGCAACTTTTTGTGACAAACCGACGTTTGTCTGCCAAAAAAATATGTCAAAAAATGACAAGTTATGCAGCCAAAAAAAGCGACTTTTTGCGACTTTTTTGTCGCAAAAAGTCGCCATATGTTAATTGCTTTCAAAAATTCAAAAAATTCAAATAAAAATTGTGAGCATATTTTTTACGCGTTTTTTTCTTTAGCGACATTTTGTGTAAGTATATTAGCACTTACACATGACTGACAAAAAGTCGCAAAAAGTCGCACAAATATTTTCTTGCGAAAAATGCAATTATATTACGAGCAAAAGATGTGATTATAATAAACATATTACCACACGTAAACATTTAGGCACTGACGGCGACTTACAAACGTCGTCGCTTGATGACTCACAAAACTATGTTTGCGAATGTGGTAAATTATATAAACATCGTCAAAGCTTATATAGTCACAAAAAAACATGCACTTCGGTTCCTGTTGATTCGGCACATACATTTACAACTACAACAACTACGGCATCGGCGATAAACACTGCGCCTACTAAGCAACCTGTGCAAACGAATTCATCAACCCCATCCACCGAATTGGTATTAGAATTAATAAAACAGAATAAGGAATTGCAAAATGTTGTATTGGAGCAGAATCAGATGATGCTTGAATTATCCAAGACGAATAGTTTAGTAATGAATAATAGTAATAATAATACGACGAATAATACAACCAATAACCAATTTAATTTAAATTTTTTCTTGAATGAAACATGCAAAGATGCTATTAATTTATCCGAATTTATGAAGTCTATTAAGTTGCAATTGGTGGATTTAGAGAACACCGCACGCCTTGGTTATGTTGAGGGCATATCGCGAATATTGATACGTGCATTAAATGATATGGATGTGGATAAACGGCCTATACATTGCACTGATGTAAAACGTGAAACTGTATACGTAAAAGAGCAAGATAATTGGGAAAAAGAGAACTCTGATAAGGATAATTTAAAACGAGCGGTTACGTTTATTGCGGATCAGAATCTAAATCAAATACATGAATGGAAACAGCAAAACCCAAAATGGGATGATAATAAGAGTCATGAAAGTGAGGTGTTGAATAAAATTTATATTAGTGCATTGGGTGGAGAGAACCCAGATGAAGAGCGTAAATTTATGAATAAAATCATAAAAAATGTTATACAGGAAGTAGTGGTAGATAAAACCGATGGGGTTGCAAAATTGGAAATAAAATAATTATTTGTTATATCAAAAATACAAATAATTATTAGTTAATATCTGAAATAGATGTGGTGGAAACTGGAGGTTTGACCTCTAACATCGCAACCTTTTCTTCAATGGTATTCTTTTTTGAAACTTCATCTTCAACTATTTCGCCTCCACTAACATCAACAATAATGGGAATTGTTTTGGTAACCTTTTTTTTGATATTTTGTTGTTGAATAAAATAACGTGCCATATCTGGTATATTAGATACACAATTCATTACCGATTGATAATTAAACCCACTTAACAATGTGTTGTCTTCTACATATTTAATACTATAATACCAATACGGTGGGACATACAATACAAAGCCTGGGGTCACATCAAATTCTAGAAATCGAACTTTTTCAAGTTCTCCATTCTTAGTATTCCAAACGTTGACAGTCGAACGAAACTCATATAACTCATAATCTTTAATGGTTCGCATATACTTTCGAGATTTGAATGGCGTCATTTTTACACGTATTTTTCCACTGTTTACGCAATAGAATTGGCGATAATAATTATGATATCGTAGTGGGGTGTAACAGTTTTTTGAACCAGTACATACATCATATTTAGTAATAGCAGTCATAGTTGGTTTTAAAAATGCGTCATTCAGCTCGAATTCGGAATGTAGATTTGCCTCTTCAATAAAATCCTGGTTGTTTTCAGAAAAATACACACCCACACTGTCAGTATTCATAAGTGTTTTTACTGACTGATATGGTAATAATAATGAATCGATTTGTCCAGTTTCATTTGCATAATAGTCTTGAATGTCTTTTACATAGATATCATTGCGATTCGTCTCTTCAATGGAAAACAAATCAAAAAATTCAGGATTTACGTCTTTATATTGAAACAAAAGGGGTTGTTTTATATCACATACCTCTTGCAATTCTTTATTTGTTGTATAATCCATTTCATATATTTCTAAATCTTCACTTGTTTTGTATTGTGCAGTGATATGTAAATAAAGAAAAACCACTAATAAAAAAATAAAAATGCTAATTAATGAGTTCATAATATATACAGTGCGGTCATTCTTTGTTTCTCGATTTAACGCAAAAAGTTGGAAAAAAAAATACACTGTACTATTATATATATGGAACAACAATGTGATCAATTAGTTTTGGAACAATTTTATAGTGTACAAGAAAAACTGGATAAAATATTAGAAGATTATATTGTGAATATATTTACATTGTACGATATCAATGGAGAAGGAGAACTTACTTTTCAAAACTTTTCATTGTTTATTGGCGATTTGTTATATATTTCAGTATTAATGAAGCGAATGGACAAATCAGAATACACTGAAGAAAATATCATAAAATATGTACGTTGGGCAGGTGGAAACTTTCCGAGTAATCTAATATCAGGAACGATGGGAAGTATATCTTACTATATTTTTACAAAGGGAATATTGTTTGCATTAAATGGATATCAATATAAACCAATAACGACAGTTGAAAATAGCATGCACATGTCACTATTACCTGAATTTTATAATTATTTTAATCACTATAATGATGTAGCAATAAGACGAGGATGGCCACTTTATCGACGAATGTCACAAACACGACAACAGCAACAGCAGCAGCAACATCCTCAACCTCAACCTCAACCTCAACCAATAATAAGAACAGTAACGATTGAGGGTTCCTTGCACGTTACTGGTGATGTCGTAATTGAGGGTGACTTAAGTGTCGGAAATTCGAATGAAACTCCTAGTGTACAGGAACCACCGTCTTCACAAGAACAACCAGAACCACCTTCTGAAAAAGAACAAGAAGAAACATCTGATATTTCTAATAATGTAAATGTAAGGCCATTATCTCGTGCAGCATTGGCGGCGATAGCAAGGGCAAATGGAACAGCTGTAACTCACACAGAACAACCAGTGGAAAATGTACCAGTTATACCAAGTGGAGAACAACCGCAATCAGAACCAACGCCTGAACATGCAATGATTGATCAACAACTACATTTTGATGAACCGCCAAAACACGATAATCCTGAGTATAAATTGATAGATGCTGGTATATTCGATTTATGTAATAATGAAATGGGGTTTGATGCAATTGAAGGGGACATTAATGTCGTGGATTATATAGAATCTGATAAAAATGATAATTTGGCATTCAAAATAGGACATGCATATTATTTATCGAAAAAAAGTCAGATAATGACCATGGTGAATCGAGGACATCCTGGCAACTCCATATTTTATGCGTGTTCATGTGTAATATTAGGCGATTGGACCGGACCAGAAGCGTGGGGGTTATTGGATACGGCAGTGAGTTACAAAGAATCTTTTTTCAATATACAACATTTAGGGTTACCAGTTCGTTATGTAAGATTAAATGATATTGGCTGCATATTAGGTGGTGCGGATAATTACTTTATAATAGAAAAACCGCTAGACGCAAAACCATTTCCAGCCTTTGCTAGTGACAATGTGCTAAATCATGGAATTGGGTCTATGTCAGGAAACCACTGCCAAGATGGTCAGGAAGATATTATTTATGACATAAAAACGTACACCCCAAATATTATTATTGTTTCTGAACCCAAAAAAGAAGAAACCGACGAATTCCCACTGCCTAGTGCCGAGTAAATAGTTTGTTTAGTATAAATATCATATAATCTTTCTAATAAAAAATAATAGTTTTTATTTTTTATTATTGTAAAATACACACCTAATCATCATCATTAATTCTAGGCGCCAAATAAAAGGTAAGATTTGCATTGTTTGTTTCGTCAGCACCCAACACATATTTTGCCTTCAATGGAAACCCATCCGTCAATTGAATCTCAATTTCCTTGGCAATTTTATGGTACAAGCAAATATTATGCAAGAATGTTAGACTGAATGATAGATGCAATTCCTGTCCATCATTGATTGCAAATGAATTCAAATCATCAATCTGAATATTCACGTTCATTTTGCCAGACTCTTCACTGGATGAAGACAATACAATGTTCTCCTCTGTACATTCAATATTTAGATTGTCGCCAAACATTTTAAGCTGTCCAATAATGTTTGAAAAGTTAGCAGAACACATAGTAAAATCAGCGTTGCTCTCATATTCAGGAATTTGCATTAATTCACTATCTATTTCCATAAGTGGGACCTCAAAATGTTTGTCAAACACTGCCTTGTTTTCCGAATGAAACTGAATAAATAGTTTATCATTGTTCTCTAAATCGTACTGGATCGAGATATTTTGGCTAGTTTCTCTAGAATTCAGGATTTTAAACAAAATATTTGTATTAATTCCGATACATTGATTTGCCCCAATTTCATATGTTTGAAACCATGACGCAGGCAAATTTATTTCAATAATAGAAATTTTAGATGAATCCATGGTTTGAATATACATATGGGTATCTGAAAACATAATATTTACATTCGTACTAAACACCTTTAGGTGTTGAAATAGATTGCAAAAGCATGCGCAGTTTTCCTTGTTATCAATGTTAATATTCATTTTCTAAGATTTGACGTTTCGTTTCTAAGTGGGTTTTATCAAAAATCAAAGAGGGTTCTCTAAATCAATTTTTTACGAATTCTGCGAAAACAATTGGGATAACAATTCCGGACTATGTTGTTTATCATGCAAAACGATATTTTTTCGCAAATCCGGAAAAATAAAGGGTTGTAACATATTTGAAATATTTGAAATACTAGATGGCGTATTGTAAATATAGAGTTTACCAATTTTTTCTGAAAAGGCAGTATTGTAGTAGGCGCATTTTTCTAGAAATAGACGAATGATGGGAAGAAAGCGTTGACACGCTGTTACAGAAAACGTATTAATATTAATATGTATATTAAAGATATCATATGTGACAATATTCGCATTAATATTGCTAATAATATTATCTACTATCAATGGATAGTTGTTAGGATTTGCAAATAATTTCAAGATGGGATAATCAATAAAAATATGATTGGTAGTTGGTATATTATAAATGCTTGATTGTAATAATCGTTCAAAATGAATTTTTTCTTGGATCATTTGTCGTTGCTTATCTTTCGAGTAAAAAGAAAGATAATTTTCTGTTCCTACAGTATTTTTAATATTATTTATTTCGTCCAACACTTCGAATCTGTTTTCCATTTATTGATTTATTATTATCTACTTATAAAATGAATTTACGTTTATACCGTTATTACTATAATTATTTATGTCAATCTCAATTTGGCATAAATATATGGTTAGTCTCTAGTTGTCAGACGTATTGCTATTGCTAATCATCTCGTCTGCCAATTCAAAGCTAGACACCGACATCTCCTCTAGCTTAATGTTCTCTCTAAGAGTAATGTTTGAAGATGGCTGATTATCGATATCAGATAAAATTTGGATACGCTCATCAACAAGCATCTTATTGACATCCATAGTGTATGTCTGAAGCTTTAATACAATATCCTTCAAATTACCAATCTCTTCGGCTAAAATATCAAATCGCGCACTAAATTCCTGAATAATAGTCTGAATAGTATTATCATCAATGACTGACACAGAATCATTGCTAACAATAGGACCTACAGTATTGGATTCCTTAACAAATGTTTCTAAAGCAATAAGGCGCTTATCGATGACATTAATCACTTGTGGGAGAGTGAGAGCATTTTGTGGTGCCGATCCACCAGGGGAATTGGGATTTTGTCTGGTCTGTTGGGGTGGGGGCAATTCATTTATAGAGGGTGGGGCACGTCTCTTTCTAGCAGCAGCATTCGCGTTCATTATAACTGATTTAATTATATATGGTATATCCTAAATTTCTCTAAATCATTATAACGCATATTATTTTTTTCAGGCCTTCATTTTCATTTTCAATGTTTCGTGGAATTCATAGGGCGTTTTCCAAAGAATATCCGAAATCGTATAATCTTCGATATTTTCTTTTTTTCCCTGAATTTCGAGTGTTGGAAACTGAAAAGGGGGTCTTAAAATCTGTTGTTGGAGAACCTCGATATGTTCTTCGTAAATATGTGCGTTTCCTAGGAATAAAATGAATTCATCAGCAATCAATCCACAGTGATTTGCTAAAAGATGGGTTAAAAATGAATAAGAGGCAATATTAAACGGCACACCCAATCCAACATCTCCACTTCGCTGATATAGGCTGCATGATAGATATTTTCCATCTCTAACATTGAATTGTGCGAGAACATGACAAGGAGGCAATGCCATTTCGTTGATTTGACAGGGGTTCCATGCCGACATTACGAGTCGGCGTGAAGAACGTGCCTCCGGATTTTTCAATTCATTAATAATATATTCAAGTTGATCAATTCCTTTGCCGCTATAGTCTGTGTCGCAATTAATATAGGGTGCATTAAAGTGGCGCCATTGATGGCCATAAACAGGACCCAAATCGCCCTCGGCGTTATTATAAAGTCCACGGCTATCTAAGAATTGGCGTGTTGAATTGGCATCCCATATATGCACACCTTCTGAAACCAATTCTTTATTATTTGTTGAACCACGTATAAACCAGATAAGTTCATTGAAACACGTTTTCCATGCTAGACGCTTCGTGGTAAGGAGAGGCATTTTTCCATCACTTAACGAAAAACGCATCGAGTATCCAAAGATGGATCGCGTAATGCCATTTCTAGAATGTTCGACAGAGCCATTATTTAAGATATTTTTAATCAAATCAATATACTGGTTCTCTTCTTTATTTTCCATAATACGATTTGTAATATTTTACAAAATGATTGTTTATGTTTTTTACGATAAATATATTTGTAACCGAGATTAATTTCTAGTTAAAATCTATACGTAAATGGATATTTTACAAGAAACAGACCATACATCAAAAAAAACATTTTTATCACATGTATTTTCAACCACAGAGGAAGGAAAGGCTGAAATATTGAATGTAGTTCAGTACTCCATCATGGGCGTGATTCCAATTATTATTTTGAATAAATTGATTCAGAGATTCATACCTGAGGCTGATTCTGATAAATCTACTTTAGAACTTTTAGTAGAAATATTTATTCAATTAATCGTGATGTTTTGTGGTATCATTGTTGTTCATCGTGTAATTACCTATTTCCCTACCTATAGCGGATTTAAATATGAGCATTTGACTCTTACCAATGTTATTTTAGCATTTTTGGTTTTGGTTCTCAGTATTCAGACGAAATTGGGAATAAAGGTCAATGTTTTAGTTGATCGCGCATATGAGTTGTGGAATGGGCCTGAATATGATTATCAGACATCGAATGGTGCCAAGAATTCGATGCGACCCATGGCACGCCAACAACAGCAGCATATTCCCAGTCAGGCAGATTATTTAGATAGCGGAGCAACTCAGACTAGCATATTCCCCCCAGCCCCTATGGCAAGTACGAAACCTGTGAAACAGTCTGGGTATGACTACATGATGGGTTCTTATGGAGGAGGCGCTGGACACAGTGGAGGAATGCAACAAGATTTTGGCCCAATGGCAGCAAATGGTGTATTGGGTAGTTCTTTTGGTGCGTCATTTTAGAGAATATTCGTAAATGAAAATAAATATCACCAACTACTCCATAACATGTTTATAAGAGAATTTTCGTTTAGACAATTCTATAGCATAATACCCATTCGAATTTTTACATTTTTCCGTATTTATGTCAGGAAAAATGTCATTCCATGTTTTTGAAAGTTTTAATGCATATGGCGGTTTTTCAAAAAATATATCTTTTATTTTTTGCGTATTGTTTTGAATTCCATGATGGTAAAGTGTATGACTTTGTCCATCTAATTCGCAATATAAATACGGAGTTTGTAACCATAATCGTTTAAACTCTTCATCGTTTTCAAACAATTTTTTGAATAGCCCATCCATCCAATAATAATTGTTGGCTGATCGATTGGCATTCCAATAATTATCACACTCTTCTTTCCATTTAGTTATCATATACCCATCCTTTTCTGATATAATAAACCAACTGGCTGGTCCGAATTCTTTGCTCATCCCACCACCAAGTCCATGATACATCCATAATCCTGCAGGCGCAATAGCTTCATCTATCCAATGTTGTAATGGCTGCATACATAACATTGTTGCGTCTGCCCATACACCACCGTGATTTTTCAATAAACTTAATCGTATAATATCACTTTTGGCTTGTGGCGAAATATCCTTGGTTTTATCATATATGTAATTAATATCATTCACATAATCTTTTACATTTTCTAAATCAATGTAGTGAATTTTCCAATCAGAATTATTATTTAGTTCCCATGATTCAGCTACTTGTTTGTTCAACCATGACGCATGTTCCCAACCCTGTAGCCATAATAAAAAAATATTTTTTTGCATATTGTGTATATAATTATATACACAATATTATATATATGAAAAAGGGGGGTGTTATTAAAATATTGTTTTTGGTATTCACTGTTGTAATTTTTGTATATTATACGATGTTTAATGGTCGATATTTAGAAGGAGCTCAGAATAATAACTCATCTGCGCCAACGGTTCCAAATCCATCTTCCACTGTAAATCCGAGACCAAATTGCGGCGGAAAAGAAAGCAAAAAAACAAAATTGGTAAGTAAAGAATATATTTATCCGGATGAATTAACTGGTCCTCTAGAAAGCAACAACAATGCATGGTGGCCTTCGGATAAGATAAACGATCCAAATGTTTATTGTATTACAAAAGAGGAGGGTTATCCTAAAAAAGAGGGTGGTTCTAATTCTTATAAATGTAAACCCACGAACACTGGCAAAACCGTTTATGTAACCAAAGACGAAAAAAACTGTGTCTCACTTGACAATAACAATTTATGTTCGCCTGGCTATAAGTTTGATAAAACAAAGAAAGGATGCGTAAAAATATAATCTATCTACCTCGATAACCCAAAGGTATCCAGCGAATTAACCATATCCAACCGTCGCATAGATTCTTCCAACGTATTTTTTTTCTCCAAATTGCTATAAAGATAATCCGTATTTGGTGACACCTCGTTTTTTTTAATCTGTTTGTAAACGTTATCTATTTGTTCGATAACGTTTTGCACTAGCTGCTTGTTTTCAACCAATTCAATGTGGGTGGGGACAGTATCACATAAAATAGATACTGCAAAATAAAACAAATAGCGGCGTTTTTTGCACGAAGCGGTGGTATATTTTATAGAAAAAATATCAATCAGGTTCGAAATAAGTTTTATGATAAATTCATTGTTTGTTTTATTTGCTGATTTCAAAATTCCATCCCATAAAATCCACATGATATCACATGAAAATTGTTTTTCCACATTGACAAAGGGTCGTCTCTGACAATATAAAAGGGTTTTTCGTTTTTTACAAATGGCATTAAAATCAATGACCCATTCAATCCAGTAACATGCGGATCGTATATTTTTAATAGAAATATGATACATAAACTCATTCACGGCTATAAATAATTCTTTAGGGTCCTCTTTCAGTATAATATCGTCTGCATATTCAGTCGTTGGTGCCTTGAGTCTCTCTGTTAATTGTGTCATATCGAATTCTTCTTCGCGATTAATTTTGATGGATTCAAAGCTGTTTTTTTTATTAGATAGCGTAACAGTTGTTATGATTTCTGCGAACAACTGTCGCAATTTGCGATGATTACGAAAATCGATTTCAGTCGCATAGACGCCGGACGTCATAATTTGTTTAAATAATTCAAACCGTAATTTTAAATAAATGATGATTTTTGGATTGCCTAAATGGATATGTTTTCCTACATAATGTAAAATGTTTTCCCAAAGTTCTCCATAATGTCCTGCACAAATAAGTTCAGCCGACCAATAGCATGCTGGTTCTACCTTTCCGCTTAACATATTGTTAAGTAACTGTTTGGTAACGTCGGCTTTCTTATATTTGGAGAACCCAATTCCTTTAAAATCAGCGGAGCTTCTTATATCATTAATATCATTGCTATTCATTTTTATTTGATTATATATGTTTAGAATCGAATAAAAAAACACGATTTTACCCAACACAAACCCACAAATGTATGTTTATTCGTAATGGTCATAATCAATATCCATACCCCAGTCATTGAATTTCGGAATATTATCAGGGTGCCATACCACCGACATCAGTTCTACAAAAACGGTGTCACGCATATGGTTACGCTGGATTAAATAGTAATGGCAAAGAGGGAAAATAGACAATAGTGGTCTTTCCTCGGTGTTAAAATGATAATACATGAGTTCACCATCATCGCTAAATTGACTACACAAACTCTGATAAATATGAAATAATTCAATATATTTTTTGTACATAGTGGGATAGGTATGAAAGAAGATGGGTAAATTTGGACCATAATTTGGTTTACGAATAGGGGGTAGAATATAGTTTCTACAATTTATTTTCGGAACACCATAATACTCTCTCCTGTAGTATTTTCGAAAGCGCTCCTTCTCATTTTGTTTATACGGTTGATACGAATTTATGTATTGTGTGAATACTTGAAATTGAAAATTATTCAGTTTCAAGTTAGCGTTAGCATTGACGTTATCATTCATAGTTTCTATTGGTTATATCTATTTTTTTCAAATATAAAACATATCAATTTTTTAACCGAAATCGCATCTGCTTATTGAGTTTCATAGTTCGCTTGGTTTTGTATGCGCGACTACGCTTGCTCCCTCCATTTATTCTCTTTCGTTTCTTTGACATATTTAATCTTGCGATTGTCTTCTGTCTTTCTTCTTCTTGTCTTCTCTCCATAATGTCTTGTTCTATATCTTGTTGTAATTCTTGAATGGGTTTATCAAGGTACTTTAATACGATAGTACGCCCATTTTCATATTGTCTAGAAAGTAATTTATGGAATGTAAAATCATATTCTGGCGTTCTATCATAAAATGCAAACAATGCTGAAATCATATTTTTTTTTTTTTGTCGGCAGCAACGTCCAATGTTACATTTACGCCTTTGTGACTATATAAAACATAAGCGATATGGTATGGGCTTTTATTTTCATCGACACCCTTTTCATAATTATCTCTAACAATTGCGTATAATTCGCCCTCACTAGGTACAGCATTATTATCCTTTTTATTTTCAGGAATATGTGATAAAATTTCTATGTTTTTTTCATCAGATTCTTCACCAAATAATGCAGTAAACTCAGGATAAGCATCTCGTGGTTTTAATACAGGTGGACCTTCGCTCTGCTCGATTTGTTTATTAAAAAAAGATATGTCATTTGTATAATTTGCAACCGTTAAACACTCACCGAATTTTAAACAATCATTCTCGTTTTTTTCATTTTCAGTAGCCTCGGTAATGTCATATTCACCTTCTTCATTCTTAACATATCTCAAATCATATATCATACGATGAAATTTATATCTATCATATTGATTGGTCACTAAACGATTTCTCAAAACACCAAGCACTTTTTTTTTAATTACTCGTTTTATTGTTTCTTCTCCATCTTTTATAATAAATTGACTCTTTATTAAATTAAATAAGGGTGATTCTTCACGAATATCAAAATTTTGTTTAATATATATATATTCAGAATCTTCATATAAACCGTCAGCTACTTTTTGTGGCTTAACTGCAATATTATAGTCACTTGTAAATACATATTCTGGGTCAACTACTATAGCAGTTGACATTTATAAAAATAAATAAAAAATTATATATATATTATAAATACAAAATATATACACGAGTAATCTCTAAATTATTTACTCAGTAATGATTCTTGGAACAACATTGATTGTTTGCAATTCTTGATTCATTAGTTTCAACGCATAGGGAATTTCTACGCGCGCAAAATCGGTGGTGTTGTTGCAAATCTTGCACAAATGAATAACGAAATCATTCTTCGCATACATGCGGTTTTTATTGCCATCATTATAGGAGGCAATGACACCGCATTTCTTACATACGTGTACACTGTATTTGTCAGATACATCGTAGAGACGTTCACGGCAAAACTTCGACATGCCATGGGCAATCATAACATCACGTTCCATTTCTCCAATTCTGAAACCACCATCGCGACTGCGACCTTCTGCTGGCTGGCGTGTCAAATTAACCATTGGGCCAATGGAGCGACTATGTTGTTTATCGTTTACCATGTGCTTCAGCCTTTGATAAAAGACTGGACCAAAGAAGATATTTGTCTCTAGCTGCTCACCAGTAAGTCCATTATATAACAACTCGTTTCCATAGCATTCATAGCCAAGATTCATGAGTGACTCAGAGATGGTTTTTACATCAAGGTTGCCAAAACCGGTTCCGTCGCCAAACATGCCTAGTTCCAACAATACCTTGCCGAGCAAGGTCTCCTTAAGTTGACCAATGGTCATTCTGGAAGGAATGGCATGAGGATTAATAATAATATCAGGACGAATTCCATCTTTGGTAAATGGCATATCACATTCTGGAATGATATTACCAATCGTACCCTTTTGTCCGTGACGACTTGAGAATTTATCACCAAGTACTGGCTTTCTAAGTGTTCTGACACGGACCTTTGCGAAATTATAACCGTCGCCGTTTCGCCCAGTAAAGTTCTTGTCGATATAGGTTTCTTCCATGGTTCGGAATGTCTTGCTTTGGTCTTCGTACTTAATTGTCTTGGTTGGATCATTGCGATTTTCCTTAATTGGAACAATTTTCGCAATAATGATATCACGATTTTCAACTTGCGAATTTTCTGGGATAAATCCTTGTGAATCCAATTTATCATAATTTCCGAATTTAATACCTTTGGTTTTTGTCGAATCAGGTTTGCAGCGAATAATTTCGTCGCGAATAATATTTTTGTCTTCGTCCTTTTCTGTATGATAAATTGTTGCTAAGAATAGACCACGATCGAGTGATCCCTTATTAATAAGGACACTGTCTTCTTGATTGTAGCCAGTGTGTGACATGATGGCTACATGAATTTGCGTGCCGGATGGAATTTTGTTTAGTTTGATCATGTTCATTAGACGTGTGTCTACGAGTGGGCGCGTTGGATAATTTAACACATAGGCGGTTTTATCCATACGCTTATCGTAGTTGGTTGCGTAGATTCCCATAGCTTGCTTAGCCATCGCGCATTGGTAAGTATTTCTAGGTGCCTGATTGTGGTCAGGGTAAGGAATACATGATGCTAGAACCCCAAATATAGTACTTGGATGAATCTCGCAATGTGTATAGTTAAATGATTGATGAGCATTGTCTTGCAAATAGGAATCTTTACATTTCATTGATATCATTGCGAAATTCTGTTCTTCTGGATCGATATACTCAATGACGGATTCTGAAATTTTGCAATTTGTCAATAGATCATTCCAATGTAGCTCTTTTGATGCGAGCCGTTGAATAATAGTTTTGTCGATTAGTGCCTTATTGTTTCTAACACGGAGCAATGGACGTGTCAATCTACCACCATCGTTGCAAATTCGAATTTCTAATTTTTTTATATCAAACACAATCGATGTGTAAATATTAATAATGCCACGGTGTTTTTTATCTTTCATGTCATGGTATAGGTTGACAGGATCTTTTGCAACACCAACGATGGTTCCATTTACAAATACCTTTGCCTTGTTAAATAATTCTTCAGGCTTTGCAGTTTCAACTGGAATAATATGCGGCGCTACATATTCATAGAGAGAGTTGCTGTTCGCCGGAATCGTAATGTGTCCGAGGTAACTAATGTTTTTTACAATACCAATTGACTGCCCCTCCGGAGTTTCTGCTGGGCAATTATGCGTGACGAAAGATGAAGCGACAAATGAATGATTGTCACTCCTAGTGGTAAAATCATATACCATTTCTGGTTCAATTTCACGAATAGATAATATAGGAACGCTTATGCAGCCATTATTCACAATGTTTTCTTTAATGTATGTTTCGTATATATAGTTATTACTGTTTGTAACATTTTTTTCTTTATTGTATTCTTTGATTTTCAAATGTTCAATTATAGGTGCAGACGCCCTTCGCTTTTCGTCACAGTAGGTATAATTAATAATATCTGAATATCTTGCCAAATTTTCCGAACTATTTTCAAATACTATAGATACTCTTGTTTTATTATCGTCTACATAGTCTATCTTTAATCTAGAAATTATCTCAAATTCATAGAACATATTCTTTATTTGTGTCATATAATTGATAGTGTCTTCCAAATAATCATTTTCTGTGGTTTGACATGTTACGCTAACTCTAGGTGATACAGAAACACTATTGGCAGAACAATTATTGTTTATTTTGTAAGAAAGACGTGATCCATCACCACCCTGGAAAGCTGACAAATATTCACGCTTTATCGATAATTCTGATTGCAATAGCCAGGTTGGAATGGTCCTTTGCATAGTTGTTTTCTTGCCAGCAAATCCACCTAGCAAATATAAGAGATAGGCAAAGGCGCCATTCTTAGCTACTTCCCATGTTCTATGCGTAGTGATTCTACCAGAAAGTTTGTCTTCAAAATTACTTGTTTTATTGTATATTGAAACGTTTCCGAATCCCAAATCAGAAATGTCATTCGCAACTTGGAGTGCATCAGCTTCTTCGCCTAGATAAAACGATGCACAGTAGTATTTTTTATCTTTTTCAATTCGTTCAGCCAAATGTCCATCAGTATTTATCGAACCGACGAGGCGAGCAATGATTTTTAATTTATAAATAGGAATATTAATATTGAGCAAATTCAATTCCAGCAAATCCATTTTATATTGGTCAACCACATCGGAATCATTAATTTTAACAAATGTAGAATTATCATCCATAATGTTTTTAACAACATGACGTATAATAACCTTATCGTTTTTAGACAAGTCTTCTACATTTTTCCAATCATAATTTCCGCCAGTATTAATAAGAAATGGATGATTTGCGGTGGCCTTTATTTTTCTGCCACTGATCGTAGTAATTTCAAAGAGCTTATCTGGCATTTTTCCAAAGAACGAATGTATGTCAGATGGCTCATCGAACAATGTTTCAGGATTTACTGTACAAACTCTATTACCATCCTTGATGTCCTTTATTTTTTTTATATTTAATCTATTTGACATCAGAACCTCAGTTTCACCAGTCAAACACAAAAATCCCCACGTCGTGTTATGCAGTTTACGTGGAGGAATTAATTCACCACTTTTTTCTAGGGGTGTATTAATTCTCCTCAAATGACTAAGACTCGATACGTATGTGAGTCGGTTTAACACCTGTGCAACACCTACCTTGCTGCTGTTCGATTGTTTTATACTAAAATCGCCAGTAGAGAGTGCACGATTGATACCATTTTCAATAGTGGTGGACTTCATAATTTTATAAATATTGGTCATATTGATAATGCTATCATAGTCTTCAGTTGAACGCCATGAGCCAGTGTTAATTTCCTTAACAATTTGCTTTTGCATCTCTTTCACCAATTTATTCAAATAATTTCTAAAAAGATTGTTCAGCAATGTTCCAGTAAGCTCAATGCGCTTATTTAGGTAAGAATCACGGTCATCTACTGGAATCCAACCCAGACTTGTTTGTATTAAACGATTTGCCATATATCCAAGCAAATACAATTTTTGCGGAACACTCTTGCAATGAGGAAATAGGTCGCTGTCTAAGACTTCAACCGTAAATTCGCGTTTCTTCTTTGCGCCAGTTTCTTTATCCATATTCATCGGCGTGTATGCTACTGCCGACGTAATATGACGAAGGGCATCTTCTTGTGACATATATTTATTCGCATCAATAATCGATGCTTGCACGAAATTAGATAGGTCCTTATTTTTATCTGAATCTATGCTCAATAGAATATATTTGCAAATATCCTTGTCGCTAATAATCCCCAATGCGCGAAACAACACAAATAATTCAATTGGCTGTTTAATTCGTGGAATATTTACAAAGATACCATTTCCAAACCCATTATTTTTACTAGAAATCATCATTTCAATTTGCTTCGGTGAAATGCACTTAAAATCAGGGACCGACTTTATTTCAGCATAATAATTCCACTTAGTGGTGTTTTTACCATCAAAACAATAGATTTTATTTTCAGCCGCACGCTCTTGTCCCAACACAGTCTTTTCTGATCCCTTGCTAATAAAATATCCACCACTATCCATCGAACACTCGCCAGTGTATTGACTATTGATATGCCCATTCTGGTTAAGAACACAAATAGACGACTTAATCATGATTGGCATCTTTCCAATATTAATCTTGGGAAGGACCTTTTCAATAATTCGTGGTGAGTCCATATTTTCAGTGTTTCGAATAACATATTTGATATTTACATCAACGGTCATTGTAGATGCATATGTAAAGTTGCGCAATTTTGCCTCGTACGGCAACATGATTTTTGTAGCCCCATTGTTTTCATGAATCTGTGGAGGGTGAAGCTTAAAATTGGTAAAAGAAATGAACACTTCAAGCATGTACTTATCCTTTTCCGCAACATAATCATTATCCGAATGAATGGTAACAGGATTGAACATTTCAATAGTGCGTATAATTTGATAATTGATAAAATGATTGTAGGATTCAATCTGATGTCTCACCAATCGTTCCAAATGTTGCCCCTCAAAATAAGACTCGATAATAGTATAGGGTTCTTCAATGTAATTTCCAAGGTGGGAAAGGATGCCAGCTTCTTCATTGGTAAGTTCGCTATGAATTTTTTTAATAAAATCTTCGGTTTCCTTGTGCGAACCGGTTTCCAACGATTGCTGTTCCCTTTGTTTTTCAACATCAATGATTTTTTTAATTTGTTCTGATTCGTCAGATTGGGTAGATTGGGTAGATTTTTTAATGCGAACACGCTTTATTTTCATTTTTTTATCTTCACCATTCAACTCCACTTCATCAAACTTCACAGAAGACTCAATGTGTTCAACCATAGGAAGCGTCATCGATTTCTTTGCATTGGACATATTTATTGTATCAATTCGCGTAATAGATACAACAATATAGTATTAACTAATAATCAATTTTTTACATTGTTTACAAATTATAATAATATATAAAAATGGGATAAACATAATTATTTTGTATATGGTAAATTGTCAAAATATAATAATAAACGTTCGAAATGGATAGCAGTGGGTCATTTATTGATTATTTGAATAAATACCAAGAGAAAAAGAATATGTCTTACATTGAATGCATACATTTTCTAGATACGGTGAATATTAATTATGGTGAAAATGACTATGGAAATATTTCTTATAGTGGAGAAAGGAAATCAAATAGTAGCGGCACTGTTTCGAAAACGAAAATGGGGGATTATTATGACATTTATTCAAGTTCAATATGGAATATAAACAATACCGAATCATCTTATTCTTTGTGGCAAAAATCCCATGATATTTTAAATACACTAACTCCAAACCTAGATAATAATGCTACAATTTCGGTTACAACACCCAAGTTAGAAAATATTGTAATTGATATTAGTATTAATAAGATAAAGGACATTTTAAAAATAATTGAAGAGTATGAATATAAGGACCACGTAGAATACAACATTGACTTAAAATCATTACACAACATTAAAACGGAATTATATGAATTGGATTCTATGATTGGCATGGAAACATTAAAGCAGTCAATATTAGATCAGCTTCTTTATTTTATACAAGAATTGCACGTCGGAAAAAATACTAGCGAATATAAACATACAGTGTTATATGGTTCACCTGGAACTGGCAAAACAGAGATAGCAAAAATAATCGGTGTTATGTACTCTAAATTGGGTGTATTAAAGAATAATGTTTTCAAAAAGGTTTCGAGAAACGATTTGATCGCAGGATATCTCGGTCAGACAGCATTAAAAACACGCGCAGTAATCGATGAATGTTTAGGTGGTGTTCTCTTTATTGATGAAGCATATTCTTTAGCATCAAGTGATCGAAACGATAGTTTTTCAAAGGAATGTATTGATATTTTGTGTCAGGCTATGAGTGATTATAAGGAAAATTTAATGGTTATTATAGCTGGTTATGAAGATGAACTAAACGAGACATTTTTCCGCGCAAATCGTGGATTAGAATCCAGATTTATTTGGCGATTTAAAATGGATGCTTACACACCAATTGAAATGATGAAGATATTTCAAAAGAAAGTACTAGAACAGGAATGGAGTTTTGAGAAAGAAGATACATTGATGGTAAAGTGGTTTGAAAAACGCAAGGACCAATTTAAACACTTCGGTCGTGATATGGAAATATTACTTTCTTATACAAAAATAGTTCATGGTAGAAGAATTTACGGAAAAGATCGAGAACTTCGCAGAGTGATCACTTTAGATGATATAAATAGTGGATATGAAATGTTTTTGAAAAATAAAGAGTCGAAACAAGAAAATACCAATATTTTGCATACTATTTATATATAAATTGGTTCTCGTATGCAATGTATTTTCTTTTTGTTATGTAAGTTAAAATACATAATAAAAAATGTCAGAAAAACGAACCATTATATTAAAAGAAGAAGATTTACGTATTCCCAAAAGTACCACAAGAAAAAACCGTGAAAAACCATCTGGTGGAATTAAGGTAAAATCTAGCCAAAAAAAGGAAAAATCTACATTAAAAAAACGATCTATTTTACGTATGATTCGAGAACACCAAGAAGATAAATATAGAAAATTATATGACGGTGGAAGTAATAAAACTACAATTGAAAATAAGATGAATGAATCCGATACAGCGAAGTCATATTTGAGCGATTTTGAACAGTCGGCGGATTATTTATCAAAACTGAGTGAAGAGCAGAAAGTGAAAACGAATGTACAATCAACATTAAAAAATTATTCCAATTATAATCCGACCAATCAGTCAATGTTATTTAATAATAATACACCTGACCCACCGCCAATAAGTATAGATTTAAATACAGTTATCCCAAGAGTTACTGAACAAAACGTTGAACCACCAATGAATATAACCCAGCGCCAACAACCATTTTCGAATCCATTATATAGCTCCATGAAAAATGGTACTATGCCAACCTATCGAAATTGGGTAAAAACACAAAAAAATCATCCACAAATGACTTTTTCTTCAAACAATGCAATCAATGGAACTAGTGTAACTAATGTTAATGCCACTATGTCTGGAACTAGTAATAGTAGTAACAGCAATAATATTAACAGGGGTGGTACTACAAATCAAATATTTCAAACTCCAATAACACAATTATCATCTCAAATTGAGCAAACAAATCATTTACAATCAGCACCTAATGAAATGACGTATGGGGGTAGTAAAATAAATGAAATGATTGAAATGAAGAAAACTGCTGAGAAATTAGATTTATTAAAAAAATCTAACAATAAACGTAAAATGAAGCAGAAACGAATTTCCAGAAGAACATTTAAGTTAGGTAAATCAAAAGTATTCCCAAGAATATCGGTACTTGTGTCAAATAAAACAATTCGAAACAACATTTTAACAAAGACACAGTCATTAAAGTCGGTTCCGATTCAGGATATAAAAAAGTTTTTAATAAAAAAGGGGTTTATTAAGATTGGATCAACTGCACCAAATGATGTATTGCGAAAAATGTATGAAAGTGTTGCGTTAATATGCGGCGAAGTAAATAATCATAATCCTGATAACTTATTTTATAATTATTTGAATGGCGGTCTATAATGCCAAGGATAAACCTTATCGAAACACTTCATATAAAGATACAATTGTTAAAAATATAGTTATTGCACCAAATACGTACTGTGCTTTTTTATAAAACCTCTCTTCGTATTCACTGCAACCAGTTTGCTGATAGTTGAAGTGATTAGCTATACCTCCGCGGATAGACCTTAAGGAATATGTTGGTTTTATTTTTGGATCGTCCACCTTTTTAGAATGTTCCTCTACCTCTGGGTCACAGAAAAATCCGTAATCTTCGCAATCCATACATTGGTTTGAATCGTTGGTTGAGTGCATTGCATCAAATTGTCTAGGTTGGGTTATTGTAATTATATATTTTATTTTATCCAATTCAACAAAAAAATCAATTTTTTAGTAATACTAAATTTTTATTGTAACCATAATATAGAAATGAAAATACCAATCAAGAAAGATACTATTTTTATCAGTGTCGCTTCTTATCGCGATGAAGTATGTAATAGTACATTGAAATCGATTTATTCTATGGCAGCCAATCCTAAAAACATATACTGTGGGGTAGTTCAGCAAAATGACGCAGAAAAGGACGATGATTGTTTACTTTCTTCATCTGACTCATCGATCGTCTCTGAAAACATAACTATGATGCGCATTAAACATTATGAAGCAAAGGGGCCTTGTTGGGCCAGATATTTAGCATCAACGCTTTGGTCTGGACAAGAGTTTTTCTTACAAATAGATAGTCATTCGAGATTTGTAAAGGATTGGGATAAGAAATGTATTCGCATGATGCGACGTCTAAAGACTATGGGAGTACCCAAGGCAGTCATTTCCCACTATCCAAAGTCAATTGATTCGTATAACGAAGATATGAATACGGATAAACCAATTGAGGTTACAAAGATGTGTCAATCGTTCTTTAATGGTCGTGATATGATATCTTTCTTAGGAGCTGGAAGCGAACAGACAAACGATGAATTTTATGAAACTCCTTATGCTGCAGCTGGATTTTTGCTATCCAGTTACACTTTATTAGATGATGTTCCGTTTGATCCAAATCTAGACTTTTTATTTGTTGGTGAAGAAATTGGGCATAGTATACGTATATGGACAGCTGGATATAATATTTATACTCCCTCTGAAAACATAGTGTACCATGAATATGAGCGAAAAGGAAAGCCAAAAGTATGGGATGATAATCATTACTCGGATATGGATGCCTTTGAAAAAATAAAACAGATTATTGGACTAGATTCTGATCACACATTACCTGGAAATATTAAATATAATTTAGATAAGTATGGTTTAGGAAAAGAGAGAACTCTTGAAGATTACTATGCATTTGCTGGTATTGATTTAAAAAACAAGCGCGTTTATAAGAACTTTTGTAGAAAAAATAACATTGCAACAGAAGATGATATTAAGCAGAGTAATGAAATCGATCATCCGAAACCAGAGACAGAAAAACCAATTGAGGGGTTTGGTGCTATGTATAATGAGCCATCGAAATGGTGGAAAATATATATGGATTGGTTGTTTTATTTGTTTTTATTCATATTCGTTACATTATTTGTTTACTTTTTTGTTTACGTAATGTTCTTTCTTAAGTTGAATAAATTGGAAAGACGATCTAGATAATTGCTAGAGATATATTGTAAGAAGAGTATAAATCACATATAGTTATTAGAAAACAAATACAAAAATATACTTAATTATATACGTATATTTTTCCCCCACTATTCTATCCATAGACTCTAATATATAGATGTGTGGAATCGTAGGTTACCTAGGAAATTCATCCGTAAAAGAATTTATTTTAACAGGTTTACGATTATTACAGAACCGTGGTTATGATTCTGTTGGTATAGGGTTTATTTTTGAGAATAAATTAACAACTATTAAATATGCGTCGACTGAAACCAACGATTCACTCAAGACTCTTGAAACCAATCTTAATGACACCAACTTTGATAGTCAAATGGTGGCCATTGGCCATACTCGATGGGCAACACATGGTGGTAAAACCGATTTAAATGCACATCCTCATCATGATAATAATGATCGCATTTCAATTGTTCATAATGGAATTATCGAGAACTTTAAGGAGTTGAAAAAACAGCTCATCTGCGATGGATATTTTTTTCGTTCTCAAACAGATACAGAAATAATATCGGTTCTCATCGGAAAACATCTTGATAATGATAACACAATGGAAGATGCGATACGATTAGCCATAGGGGAATTGTCTGGAACATGGGCATTGGTAATTATTCATCGCGATTATCCGAATAAAATATGGGTAACTCGTAATGGATCCCCTCTTCTTCTTGGAATGGATGATACATTTATAATGATTGCGTCAGAACAAATAGCTTTTTCAAATTATATACAAAAATATATTTCAATTGAGAACCACGATATCATTGAAATAACGAAAACAGATGATTCGATTGTCTATAATAAAAGTCTCCATAGTTATTCAGTAAAACAAAAACAGGATGTTAATATTGAAACAACGCCAACAGGGTATGATCATTGGATGTTAAAAGAAATATTTGAGCAACCTGAATCGATTCAACGTGCATTGAATAATGGTGGTCGTATCGAATCTAATATTACTGTGAAATTGGGTGGACTTGATCAATGTCGTCAACGTCTATTGGAATTGAATCATATTATTTTATTGGGTTGTGGAACATCTTTTCATGCAGGATTATGGTCATTGGAATTATTTAAAAAATTGGATATTTTTGATACGGTTTCTATATATGACGGTGCTGATTTTAGTGATTATGATATTCCCAAAAAAGGAAAAACTGGATTGATTTTATTATCCCAATCCGGTGAAACACGTGATCTGCATAGATGTTTACAAATAGCAAATGATTATAGTCTTATTACGATTGGTGTAGTAAATGTACAAGATTCATTAATAGCAAGAGAAACCGATTGCGGAGTGTATTTAAATGCTGGAAGAGAAGTTGCAGTTGCGTCTACAAAATCTTTCACCAATCAGTGCATTATTTTGACACTTATATCGATTTGGTTCTCGCAAAATCGTGGAACTGCTATGGTTATGCGGCAAAAAATAATAAAGGATATTCGTAAATTGTTTTTCAATATACAATCCATATTTGATAATATTGAATTATTGGATCCACTAATAGATATATTATCGGCACGCCCATCTATGTTTTTGTTGGGAAAGGGGCAAGCAGAAGCAATTGCCAAGGAAGGTGCCTTGAAATTAAAAGAAATTGCGTATATTAATGCAGAAGGGTATTCAGCGTCAGCGTTAAAACATGGTCCATTTGCTATGATTACTGACGGATTGCCCATTTTTCTTTTTGATATTAATGAACAACATCGTGAAAAAATATATAATACATATCAGGAAATTGCTGCACGTGGCGCATATGCAATAACGATAACAGATAATCCAACGAATTCATTTGATGGACATATTATTTCTATTGAGAAAAACCAAACATTTGGTGGGATTTTGGCAAATATATACATACAAATAATAAGTTATTTAGTTTCAATTAAAAAAGGAAACAATCCAGACTATCCGCGCAATCTGGCGAAAGTGGTCACCGTAGAGTAAGTATGGATATATCTAGAGCCCATAAAGAATATATTGAAAAAACATAAAAACAATATGTGTTAGTATGTTTAACTGTATACGATCATAATAAAATGTCAGACGTAACTTCATCTGCGAATATCATGGATGATTATTTAAAAATCACGAAGGAATATGAAGAAAAATATGGTGAAAACACAATTTTAATGATGCAAGTGGGTGCATTTTACGAGGTTTATGGATTAAAAAATATAGAAACAAATGAAATTATCGGATCAAAAATTGTAGAGTTTATTCAAATTTGCCAATTAAATATTGCTGATAAGAAGTTAATTTATAAAGGATTTCAAGTGCTAATGGCAGGAGTTCGCGATTATTCTTTGGAGAAATACATAAAACTAATGATTAACGCTGGTTATACTGTGGTTATATTCTCACAAGAAGATGATGAAGTAAAAAAAAATAAAAAGAAGCGAGTTTTGCAGGGAGTTTATTCAAGTGGTAGCTTTATATCATACGATACCGACGTTTCGCCACAAATGTCCAATAATACTGTTTGTATTTGGTTAGAGTTATATTCACCTATGCGAAAACACAGTGGAATCGGTTCTAATAATAAAAATATTATTTATGGCGCATCAGTTATTAACACATTCACAGGAAAGTCATCATTGATTGAGTATGAAGTGCCGTTTATAATGAATCCCACGACATTTGATGAATTGGAACGTTTCATAACCAGTTACCCACCTAGTGAATTATTATTTTTATCACCATTCGATGAAAAAATAAATCAACAAATAAAACAATTTATTGGTGTGAATTGCAAAACAGTCCATGATATATCAACCAATAATACCAACGAAATTGTTACAAATTGTTCCACTCAGACATATATTCATCATATATTATCAAAATTTTTTGGAGAGGATTCATATAATGTATGCAGCGAATTCAATAATAATATTATAGCTACCCAATCATTTTGTTATTTATTGCATTTTTTGCAAGAGCATAATACGAATTTGATACGTAATATCTCAATACCTGGATTTAATACTGCTGGCAATCGCATGGTTCTCGCAAACCATACTCTAAAGCAATTAAACATAATTGATGATAATTCGAATGATAACTGGCATATCTCAAAAAAATTAACGAGTGTTCTTTCATTCTTAAATAAATGTTGCACCTCTATGGGTAGTCGACAATTTTCTGCACAATTATTGAACCCAACTACAAATGAAGGATGGTTAAATACGGAATATGAAATGACAGAATTGCTATTAGATAATGAACATAATCATTTTGTTGATTTATGTCGAAAAGAATTAGTAAAACTGCGCGATATGGAAAAAATTTGTCGACAGATTGTTATGAGACGCATTTATCCAAGTACTCTCTATTATTTGGCTGATGCTGTTAAAATAATAAAACAATTAAATACATGTTTTCATGAACTGCCAATTCTAGTAGATTATTTATGCAAGGAAATAACTTTTTCAAACTCTTCTGACAAATCGCCTTACGAATATATTGATACCACTTGTGAAGAATTTTTGAAATATATGAACAAAATGTTTTTATTGGAAAAGTGTAAATCACAAACATCCATCCATCAGTTTGATGAGAACATAATTCAACCAGGCGTTTCTGAACCATTGGATCGAAAAATTGCGGAATATACTGAAAAAATCCAGATATTTCATCATGTTCGAAACCATTTGAATAAAGTAATGGGTGGAGACGCTGACAAAGAGTATATAAAGATTCATGATACTGAAAAATCTGGAATGTCGTTACAAATTACAAAGGTCCGTGGTGAAAACCTAAAGAAATTAATAAAGGATATTGTTGATAAAAATTCCCCAAATAAGCAGATTTCGATAAAGTTAACAACGGCTTCTTTCGAGTGTTGTTTGTCAGATATTAAATTTTCTACTGCAAATTCGAATACATATGATATTGATATTCCTATTTTAAACAAATTATGCAAGGATCTATTGTATCATAAAGATCAAATAACTAGTCTAATTCTTTATGTTTATAATGATATTATTGAAACCCTAGATAAAGAATGGTTCCAACAGATTGAGAACATAGCGAAATATGCGATTCGGCTTGATATATTGCAATGCAAATCATATTTGGCAAAAACGTACCACTATTGTCGTCCAAAAATTTCAATTCATGAATCGAGTAAAAAATCATTTGTTGTTGCAAAACAGTTGCGTCATTGTCTAATTGAACAATTATTGAGAAATGAAATATATGAACCCAATGATGTTTCATTGGGATTGGATGAAACCGATGGTATATTATTGTATGGAACCAACGCTGTTGGAAAGACTAGTATTATTCGAGCATTGGGAATTTCAATTATAATGGCGCAATCCGGAATATTTGTTCCTTGTTCTGAATTTATATATTGCCCTTATCATTCTATATTTACACGCATTTTAGGTAATGATAATTTATTCAAAGGCTTGTCTACATTTGCAGTAGAAATGAGCGAATTGCGAATTATATTGAAAATGGCGAATGAAAATAGTTTAATTTTGGGCGATGAATTATGCTCAGGCACTGAAACCGAGTCGGCCCTAAGTATTTTCGTAACCGGTATAATGGAATTACATGAGAAGCAGAGTAGCTTTATTTTTGCAACCCATTTTCATGAGATTTTGGGTTATGACGAAATACAAAATTTGAAAAAACTATCCATTAATCATATGTCTGTATTATACGATAAAGAAAAGGATGCTCTTATTTATGATCGTAAGTTAAAATCAGGATCTGGCATACGCACCTATGGGCTAGAAGTATGTAAATCACTATATTTGGAATCATCGTTTTTAGAAAAGGCATATTCGATAAGGAATAAATATTTTCCTGAAACAAGAGGCGAAATGGAAATGAAAACAACCAGATATAATGCAAAAAAAATCCGCGGAATGTGTGAACTATGTAAAAACGAATTATCAGAAGAGGTGCATCATTTACAACCACAGCAATTAGCGGATAAAAATGGGTTTATAGGGACATTTCATAAAAACCATGTTGCTAATTTATTGGCTGTCTGTGAAAAGTGTCATTTGTTAGTTCATAAGAATCCAACAGATGACCATACTAAAAAGGTACCAACACGACGTAAGAAAACAACGGATGGTTATACAGTCTGTTGAAATTGATTTCCTATAGAGTTGTTTAGACTGGAATCCTTTACTAAAAGTATCCCTTTTGTAATTATCGGTGCAGCAGTAGTTACTGGTGGAAATGTAACGCCATACACAATTGGTTCACTTTTAAGATTAGCTGCGATAGAATATTTCCCAACCTCGGTATTGGCAAAATAAGATGTGGGAAATGATTGAATATGATACTTAGGTAATATTACTTTGTTTCCTTTTGGAATCGGTATAAAATCCGAGTATTTTTCGGAAAATTCGTCATAATCAATTCGTTCAACATAATTTTGTGGTGGTGTATTTGCAAATGAACCTGATCTGCTTAAATAAGTTGCACTGTAATAATCAGGTACGTAATTGCTAAGACTATAAACATAATTAGCAGGATTGTTATAAAGTATATTTGCTTGTGCCCCTACCGTTTCAATTGCAACTAAATTGCCTGTAATAACATTGCTCCCAGGAATGTGTTCTGGAAAGAAGGTTTTATTTATGTTAATAGTGTCCAGAGTATTGTTTTTTAAAATATTTTCAACTGTATCATGATATTGCACTTCGATATTGGTATTGTTATATTTGGCATTTTGAGAATTGCTTTCAAAACCTTCTATATTATAATGTATAAAAATACTGGTTACTACTATTAAAATAATAATTAGGATGAATAATAATATGTTTCGATTTAATTTATTCATTTTACTATAGATATATATTTTTGATATAGCAAGTAAAAAATTGAAATAAAAACTATCTATATAGATATAGATATAAATATATTTGAAAATGATTATACCCATTAAGTGCTTTACGTGTGGAAATGTTCTTGCAGATAAATACCGTTATTATCAGCAAGAAGTAAGACGTCTAAAAATTGCAAAAAATATGAAGGTGGATAAAGTGATCTATTTAACGAAAGAAAATGTGGAAAAAACACCAGAGGGGGTAGTTTTAGACAATCTTGGATTAAAAAACGCATGCTGTAGACGTCACATATTGACGCATGTTGACATAGAGTAATGCGTTTATATATCGTAAATAATCAATTTACTTTTTGGATAAATAAAAAATATTACTACAATATATATGGCTACTAGAAGAAAAACTAGAAAAAATAATACGTTAAAACGTAAACACCGAGGTGGCTGGAAATATAACAAATCATCTACTGGAAAACGTAATTCAAAACGTGGCCCATCTCCAGTATTAACTGTAGATAGTAAGATTACTGGTGGCGAATGTCCTTGCAGTAAATTTTTTTCTAAGGTTTCTGGCGGTGATGCGAACGTGCAAGATGCAAAAAACGTAATACCTTATAATGATTATAGTGTTGATCCTCAACGAATGGTAATAACTGGCAATCTACCACAAACTGGCGGAAAGAGAAAAAGCGTTAGAAGAAGAAAATGCTCGCGTTGTGGTAAAAAATGGTTAGGGGGTGTTACATCTTTGTACGGTGCTCCTGGCGCAGTTTCTAGTTTTGGAACATCACCGGACATGAATAGCGTTTCAAGTTCTCTTTTCTCAGGCAAAGCTATTTCAAATCCATTTGTTTATAACCAAGATTCAGTAAAACAATCCACGATTGTATAGAATTATTTAGTAATAATTTTATTTGCGTATATATTATTTGTTATAATAATATATATTTTAAAAAATATAATATGGTAAAACTATGTGCACCAGCAATGGTTTATTTGGGATTATCGTTATTGGCCCTATTTTTAATGGTTTTTCAAAATTTTGGAAATTATAACACATATTGCATTGGTTATTATAAATGTGACGAAATAAACACTACTTTCGTGTTTATAATAAAGATATTTTATATTCTATTTTGGACTTGGATATTGAACATTATATGCAAAAGTGGCTATTCCCAGTTATCTTGGTTTTTGGTTTTGTTGCCTATACTTTTGTTTTTTGTTTTGATTGCTTATTTTGTTATGAATAAGATATCTTTGTCTCTATAAATTTTGTAATATCCTAAAAAATTGATAAAAGATGACAAATAAAATATATAGAAATACTATTATATATTTTATACATAAAGCATGAACCCAACTATTTCGAATATTTCTGAAGATGGACCTGTTTATAAATTTACGTTGAGTGGACTCAATGTTAGTTTAGCAAACGCATTGCGACGTATTATTCTTTCAGAAATACCAGTGAATGCAATTATTACAGAAGTAAGTACCGAAAATAAATGTAATATTTTGATTAATACCACTCGTCTACATAATGAAATTCTAAAACATAGATTGTCTTGCATTCCAATTCATATGAAGGAATTGGATGTATTGCCAGAAAAATATCAGTTGGAAATTGATGAAAAAAATGATACTGATCAAATAAAATTTGTAACAACTGAGCATTTCAAAATACGCAATAAGGCAAATGGAAACTATTTGACAAAGGATGAAATGAAAAGAATCTTTCCACCATGCGAAAAAACAAATTATTATATTGATTTTGCACGACTTCGTCCTAAGATTGGTGATACTATTCCAGGTGAACAATTGAAATTGGTAGCGGATTTCTCCGTTTCGAATGCGAAGTCCAATTCTATGTTTAATGTGGTTTCTTTATGCGCATATGGAAATACACTCGACCTAACTAAAATTGAGTCAAAATGGGATTCTATTTATGATAAATTGGTGTCTGAAGGAGCTACGAAGGAGGAAATTGATGTAGAAAAACAAAATTATCGCATTTTAGATGCTCAGCGCCAATATGTTGAGAATTCTTTCGATTTTATTATACAATCGATCGGAATATACGAGAACAAAGAAATTGTAAAATTGGCCTGTCAAATTTTGAACGAGAAATTATTGGGCTTGGTATCGGCGATAGAATCAAGAATTGTCCCCATTAATTTGAGTGAAAGTACTATGGATAATTGCTATGACATTACTTTGGAAAATGAGGATTATACAATTGGGAAAATTATCGAGTATTTTATCTACGAAAAGCATTTCGTGGAAGATAAAACCGTGTCTTATATTGGATTTAAGAAATTTCACCCACATTCGCCAGATTCAGTTGTAAGAATTGCATTTTTAAAGCCGGCCGATGAGGATTTTGTTTCGAGTTATTTGCGCGAAGCATGCATCGATGGATCCAATATATTTAAAAAAATTTATGCTATGTTTTAGATATAGATATTTGTAAATCTTTACACCTTTTTTCATTTCAAACGCCGATTTTCACAGCAAAAAAATAATAAAAAGTGTAAAATCAATAGTAGGAATTTCACCTACGATGGTCTTACTTTTTCCTCTTCTTTTTTTGTATTTGAAGAGGTGAAAGACGAAATATGGAAACATAATGGTCGTTCTTGTTTTTCTATCCAAGTCCTTGTTAGATTCATTATGTTTATTGAGGAATTAGCATCTCTTGTTCTAAATACGATTTTTTTGTTTTCGCAACTCACGCAGTTAGAACAAACTAAAAGACGAAATACCTTCTTTCCTTCTTTATCCTTATAATATTCTAGGTCTTTATTACAATCACAGCATTTCTTACTTGTATTACATTCATTTATAGTGATTGTATCATATTTCTTATGGATTAATTTTCTTAACCCTTTATTCATTGTTGGCATAAAATGTTTCATTTGTGTGCTTCTACTCCAATTTCCATAACCAATTAAAATATTTTCACCAAAAGTTTCTCTAATTTTATTCAAAAATTTATCAATACTTTTCTTACCATAACTATATTGACGAAATTTCATTTTTCTCCATGTTTCTCTTTGATAAAAATCTGCCGTTTCTTTATTGAGTTTGTTTTTCTCAACCAAATATGTTTTGAATTTTTCATAATCAACAGATTTACTATTTTGTAATGATAATTCGGTTTCTTTTT